>Ga0302271_10003560_pt1 | contig 13059 bp, 6 predicted proteins | sample III_Bog_N1_1_FD_198767 | JGI IMG/M metagenome (GOLD analysis project Ga0302271, IMG submission 198767) | Peat permafrost microbial communities from Stordalen Mire near Abisko, Sweden - III_Bog_N1_1 | ecosystem: Environmental > Terrestrial > Soil > Wetlands > Peat | place: Sweden: Abisko... | reverse complement strand
CATTCATTCATTCATTTGATATTGATAAGAAAAGAGATCCTTTAACCGGAAAGAATAATAAGTTTTATAAGCTACCTATGAATATCTTAAATGTAAATGAGGCAAATACTCATAAATTCAATAGTTATTTAATAGGATTCTCTGATTTAGCTAAAATAGAATATGGAGGAATTAACGTTCAGAATTTATTATTTCTATACAATACTTTTATTCATAGAGATAAAATAAATAGAGATTCTTTAACTAAATTATTTGAATCTTCTACTTCTGGCATCGAGCATACTATGATGGGAGATTTTATAAAGTGGGCTGGAGATTTTGATTGGAATGAATCTGAGATAAAATCTTTAACTGATTCTAAAGAATATGACTACGATATTAATGATATTATTATTAAAGGATTAGCTACTAAAATATTCTCTAAGAATTTAACCAGAAATGTGGGAAAATACACCTATTCAATTGAATTTAATGCATCTACAGGAGATACTTCTAAACAATATTATGAATGGAGTGATAGTGCAAAATCTTATGTAAAATATGATCACTTTAGTAGTGATTTAGCAATAGCTTCAAGTGCAGGATCACAAATTGGAGTACAAAGAGGAAATGCAAATGACTTTGATGCCACTTTAAGAGAGATTGCTCAAAGAGGAATAATTATAAACGATGTAAAAATAGAATGTTAATATGGCATGTACACTAACGTTCACCTTAGGTGGAATAAAATATACTATACCTGCAGAAGGTAAATTGGCTGATTATGATGGTAAAAATTTAACTGATATACTAGGATCCTTGGATTATAGTGTGCAAACTAAATTATTGAATAATATCTTAGCTTATTCTAATATTCAACCATATGAATACACTGAAAATCCTACTGTCACAAATTTAATGGCTTCAAATGATATTCCAAATATTAGTATTAGTAAATTAACTGAAAAATTAGGAGATTTAATTCTACCTGATGATTCAGATCATTTTAAATTACGTCAAGTAGTATTATCTTTATTTGATTGGCCAGGTGGTGCTAAAAATATATCTTTAGTTTCTAATAAAATTACTGATGGTTCTAGAAAAGGCCACGGTGTCTTTATTTCTCATACTAAAAGTATATATGTTCATGCAGAACCTAATGATAAAATAGAGACTTTAGAAGATCATTTTCTAGGTTCTAATAGCAAAGTTTTATTAGAAAGACTTGCTCATGAATTAACACATGGTGCATGGGATGATATGCTTACTAATAATCCAAGTATAGCTAAATTAGTAATGGATGAATTTAATTCTAAAAAAGCTGGACTTCCAGATACTTTAAAAAGTATTATTAGTAGTATTACTAAAGTTAAATCTATAGAAGGGCAAGCAAAGGAATTGTTTGCATATTATTTTAGTAACTTCGATTTACAAGGGGCTTATAAAAGCCAGGTACTTCAGGAATACTTTGAAAAGTTGGGAATTGAAGTACCTGTGGAAAAATTAGCTTCACTTTCTACTTCTAATTTTGGAAATTATCCTCCTTTATCTTCTTCTAGTTTTGGCACTGAAATGTCTTATGAAGATAAAATGAATGATTATGATTCAGTTTTATATGATTATGCAGATAATGATCCTGATTGGAGAAAAAAATATCCAGATCTAATGTCACCATTTACAGGTGATACAAACGCTGCATTACAAAAAATGGTTGCCGAAATGGATCCTACCACAGAGAACTATCAAGCAGATAAAGCTAAACAAATTTTAGCTAGATTTCATGCTAATACCTCTGAGATACAAGCATCAAAAGAATTTAAATACCAGAAGTTTGATATATCTTATGAAGAACCTATTACAATTGATGATTATAATAGAGATATTCAAATTTTAAGACTGGCTGAGAATGATTTAGTATTAGTAAGTAAAGACATATTTTTAAATCCTCAAACAAAAGAGTGGGAAGAAAGAGTAGTTAAAAAAGAAGAGAAGAAATCTTCTTATAGACCAGTGATTAGTACTTATATTAACTCAGCTAATGAGGTCATGGTGAATCTACCAGTTAAAGATGGTAGTGGTAAGACTTATTCACTTCCAGCTAGATACGTTGAAACAATACGTAAATATGCAGGGGATTTAATTGATATTCCTTATAATAAAGAAAAAGCTCAAGAGTATTCTGATTGGTTAAAAGCTAATGTTAATTCGGCATATGGAGATGATCCAGCTCCAGGAGCTATTGTTAAAGCTATAGATATAGTAGATGAAAAAACAAATAAATCATTTCAAATATCTGTGGCATCTAATTATGATTCATATGGATTTAAATTTTATAATGCAGAAGCTGCTAAAGGAATCTATGATGGAGCTGAAGTTGGTGACGTAGTTAAAGTATACATTCCTGCTAAAAAAGGAGAGAGTGCTGGTGGATATAGGGGAAGAATCTTACGTAAATTTGGTAATTCAGTAGAAGTAGTTTCTGCAAAAGGAGGAATAGCTATTGTTAAATTATCTTCTCTTAATGAAATTATTTACTTAAAGGAAAATCATGGAGATTTTCTAGCACAAGTTGAAAATATTGATAAAGCTACTATTAGCAAAGATTTAATAGATGATGGTAATAATCAATTTAGAAAATATCGCAAGATAAATTTTGTAGCTCAAAATAAAAAAGAAACAGAATGGAAAGATAAAGTAAATGATTACTTTGATATTTATTCTAAAGAAGATACTGATCTAAAAATACAACGTAGACGTAATGAAGTAAAGAAATTAAAAGCAGGTGATCTTATAAAAGTTAAGTGGTATTTTAAAGATGAAATTACAGGGGATGATAAAGAAGCTTCTCACTGGTATCCAATTGTAACGAAGACTTCTGATACTATTTATTATTACAATTCTACATCTGAAAAAGTTTCTAAAGTCAATATTTTAGATGGAAAAAACTATGAGATATATGGATTAGCTATAAATAACTCTCAATCAGCTAGATTATTTGATGAGTTTAATGCTATTCGTAAAAATATAGAAGGCTTACGTAGAGATGATACAGGAGCATTACTCTCAGATGATGCCATTAAAAATAACTTAGGAGAAGCTCTTAGAAATGCTGAACCATCTAGTTTACAGGATATTTATAATATTACTGAAATAGAAGATGTTGATGAAGTAGAAGTAGGTGAAGATAATGATCTTAAGTTAGCTGTATCTCAATCACAGAGAGGTAGTATTCTAAAAGCATATGTCTTTGATATAGATGAGGAAGGTAAAGATAAAAAAACTAAAATATACAAATGGTTTGTCGTTACAGGATTTGATGAAAATACTGGAAGACCTATTTGTGTTACTCAAACTAAAGATAAGAATGGTAAAACAGGTGTTTATAAAGAATATCCTATTGAATACCAAGACATCAAAGCTGTTGGTCATAGATTAACTGATAATTCAGAATTAGGTATTTTTGGTAATAAAACTTTAAAAGAATATCTAGATAAACTAAAGAAAACATTTTCTGGTATAAATGATCCAATTTTTATAACTCAAGAAGAGACTCCTAAATATGAGAGATCTAATAGAACGTTTAACAATGCTTTATATGGTTATCTCAAAAATGGTAAGATGGGATATGCAGTATCAGATAAATATATAGTAGAGAATTTTAAAGATAAAGCTGATTTTGAAGAATGGAAGAAAATAACTCCTGAAGCAAAATCTTTAACTTGGACTTATACTGGTCCTAAACTTTATATTTTAAGAGGTAAACAATATATGAAGAAATTATTTACTAATTACCTAGAAGTACATGATTTATTAAATTATGAACCTAATATACATGATAATGTAGGAATTGGTGATATAATAACTGAATCTTGGAAATATCAAGGAGATGACGTTAGAATGGATTCTTTAGTTATTGGAAAAACTCCTACTGGATTCTGGGTGGAAAGATTAAGTAAAAGTCCTTCTGGAGAATTTCTACCAGTTAAGAAAAAAATATATAGACATAGAGAAGGGGTGGAATATCCACAAATCTCTGATATATATATTAATAAAAAACATGATACAACTTCTACTTCTAGACAAGATGCTAAAACTAGACAAACTTCTTTATTAAAAGGTAATGAGAATTTTGAAAAAAAGATAAAAAGCCTAGAACAAGATACTAAAGACAGAAAAGCTGCTGGTATTAAGAAACAAGTTAAAGCATCTATGAATACTGATAATTTCTATAAAAGTAGAGATTCTGAAAGTAAAATTATGGAAATTGTAGATAAATTACAATCTATATATAATGTACCTATTATCACTTTAAGAACAGATGAAATAGCAGAATCTTTTGGACCTATGTTAGGAGGAGATGCTACTAAAGTAAGAGGATTTATCTATGAGGGTAAAATTTATATTAATTTAGATAATGCATCATCAGCAGAACCTCTGCATGAAATGGCACATATTATTTTAGAGAGTATAAAAGCTAATGATTACTCTTTATACCAAACCATAATAAACTCTGTTAAATCACATCCATATTACGATGATATAGCTAAGAGTTATCCTAATAGAAGTCCGGAAGATTTAGATGAAGAAGTATTTGTTACAGTTTTTGGTGAAAAATATAGAACTAAATTACATAGTACTTATAATCAATCATGGTATGATCAAAATGAAGATATTTTTACTAATATATGGAATAACATAAAAAACATGTTTGCTTCTATATTTGATAATAAATCTATCTTAGATATCCCAAATGATGAACTCTCAACGATGTCTTTAGACGAATTAATTAGTACCTTTGGAGATAATTTAACTGAAGGAAAGTTTAAACATGTTTTAAACTATGATACATCTACAGTAGAAAGAAAAATAACTAATTTAAAAACTAGTTTACTTTCAAATGACGATGAATCAGAAAGTTATCTTAGAAAAACTTGTAACACTTAATATAAAATAAATGAGCAAATGTAAATTTACCTTAACAGTAAAAGGAAATAATATAGAATTTGATACCGAAGAACAGTTAAATGCATATCTAAAAACTCAATATGACTCTCTTTCAAGAGGTCATATTGGGGGAGATGTGGAATTATCTACAGTATTAGAGGGTAAAGAAAAAACCAAATTAGAACAAACTTTAAATAAACTACAAGCTATAGCTGCTAAAACTCCTTCTATAATTACAGTAGAGTTTAATGAAAATGGAGAAAGAATAATTAAATCTAGTTATGAAGGTGTAACTAAGCGTATTAAACGTTTAGCAAAGGCTGGGACATTGCCTGTTACTTATTATGATGAGGCTAATTATATCGATAATCGCCTGATTCAAATTAGAAGTGCATTACGTAGAGGAGTTGGTCCAGAAGATTTAAAGAAAGATTATGCCAATATTATATCTAAATTTTCTAAAGGTGTAGAACAATTAAAGGGAGAAGAATCTGATACTTATGATAAGCTCACAAAAGCTCTTATAATGCCCCTTATATTAAAAGAACAAGCACAAAGAAAATTACTAGGAACATTCGGAACCAATTTACATAGAATGGCTGAGACTTACTTTGCTAATAGGTTAGAGAACTCAGATAAGTCATTCTCAATTAATAATTTTCCAGCTGGTATTACTAATTTATCTGTTGGAGGTAAAGAAAACTATTTACAATATCTAAAAGAACTTACTACATATTTAAAAAAGGAACATGGTGATGATGTAGTTTTACTCCCAGAATATAAAATATATGATGACACAACTAAACTAGTAGGTATCATTGACTTATTAGTTGTAGATAGTTCTGGTAAAGTACATGTTTATGATTTTAAAGCTTCTTATAAGGATCCATCTGATTGGCACTCTGCTAAACAAATTGAATTTAAATATCAATTAGGAATATATTCCAACATGCTTAAAAATAAAGGATTTGATGTACAAAGTATTCAAGTGCTTCCTATTACTATGTTAGATATTAATTTTGAACAAGAGACAATACCAAGATTATCTGAATATTTACCTATAGATGCATCTCCTACTGAAGATATTAAATATAATATAAATAACAGTGTTATTCCATTAACTTCAGCTTCTTTCTATGAATCCACTACTAATAGTAATGCTATTATTACTGAAAACTTAAAAAGAGCTTGGGGATATAATCTAAAATTAAAGGCTTCATTTGCTAATGTACAGTCATTTAAAAATAGTACTAGAGTAACTACTGACATAAATAAACCTGGAGTATTTACTTTCTGGGATAATATTAAAAGAAAATTTATTGATAGTACAGCAGAATCTTTAGATAAGAATATAGAAGCATATTTAAAAACAGAAGCTGAAGCTACATCTTCTGAATTAATTCGTTTTAAAGCATGGATGATAGCAAGTATTGCTGGTACAAAACAATTAATGGATTTTAAAAGAAGAACTGAAATTGGTAATATTCATATGGTGAGGGCTTTTGAAAAATACACTAAAGGAGGATGGACTTTAGTAGCAGACGACTCTGATTTGGATAATTTAGGAATGTTAATGTTTGTAAATGAATCTAATAAATCAATTGAGTTCGTATCATATACAGTTAATGCTCTTAATAAGAAAGTTAAACTCCCTATAGGTTCTACTATACTTGGTAATTTCACGTCTGATGCAAAAGGATTAGAATTACCTGATTTGTTACCTGCTACAAATGGTAACATCGAACTGCTTAAAACTTATTTTTATATCAATGAAAATGCAGAAAAATTAAAAGAATACACAGTTGGTAGAGTAATGGCATTTAATCCTATTAACTCAGAATTTGTAGTAAATAATAATGATGTTTTAAAAACGAATTTTAGTTATTTATTATCTAGATTAGAAGGAAAAAATAGTATTTTAGAAGTAAATACAACTGATAAATTATCAGCACTTCATAATCAATTTGTAGAAATTTTAACTGAATCTTCTACCTCACCTTCTGAAAAAGACTTAGTTAATAAATACTTGACTACTTTAAATGATTATCAGAATACAGGTCGTATGGAAAGTCTTAAAATTATACAAAGAGATTTACATAAGTTAATGAATACATATGGACAACATAAAGTAAATAGTTTTTTACTATTTGAAGAAAAACTTTATGGGATGATTAGTGAAGCTATTGTAGCAGAAGCTGGTCTTAGAATTTCTACCTCAGAAAAAGATATTCCTAAATATAGTGCAAATGGTACTATGTTATCAAATCCAGGAAGTATAGGATCTCGTAATTTACGTGTCTTTGTAGATGTTATTAAATTAGCTATGCATAAAATACGTAGAAGACAAACTGAATTTAAAGCCACAAATGTTGATATTTTTGATAAATATCTTACATCTAAAGGTAAAACTAATTTACGTAGAGCCACTGTGGGTGATAATATTAGAGCATATGATTCTTTATTTGAGGGAAATACTCCTAATAAAGAACTTATTTTAAAAAATCCTTATGATAGTAAATCTCCATTAAATAATGAGGAAAGAGAATTTCTTAAATACTTTTTAAAAGAGATCAATTTCAGAAGGTTTAATACTCAATCGTTAGATTCGGAAACTGCTCAAGATGCTATAAGTAGTAAAGAATGGTTTAAATTACCCTTATTAAGAGCATCAAGTTCTTCTAAAGCTTCAAATATGAGTCTTAAAGGTTTACGAGATGCTACTGCTGAGAATTGGAATAGTTTCTTAAATACTAATCATTTATTTGATGAGAAGGATGAATTAGATGTAAAATCCAGAAGTGAAGATATGTTCACAATGTTTAATGAGTTTAACTTTCATGCACATCCGGATGCTCGTATGAAACTAATTGAACAACAAAGTCCGAATGCATTTGAAACAAATTTAGAGAGAGTTCTAGATAATTTTGTATTCTCTTCTATAAGAAAAGAGGAGTATGATGATATGCTACCCATAGCTAATGCTATTAGAACTACTATTGCTTATAATGGATTTGGTGTAAATATTCCAGTCCCCAATGCTTTAGAGTTTATGGATAAATATTCTCAAGCAGCTGTATTTAATGAGAAATCAATACCACCTGAATTAAGAGGAGTATATAAAGGAATTAGTATTATTAAAGATATTACTAGTAAAATGAATTTAGGTATCAACCCTTTAAGTGGATTTGTAAATACTTTACAAGGATTATGGGGAAATGTGTCTAGAATTACTGCTGGTAAATACCCAAATATGTTCGGAAAAGATGATTATTTCTGGGCTTTGAATCACTTCTGTAAAGATTCTTCTGAATCTATGACTAAATTAACTGTTCTTGAAAACTTAAATATGATATATGGTATTAATAACATGGATATCAATATCTTATCAGAAGTTATGTCTAAGAATAATAGTGGACTTTTAAATTTTAAATCTAAGTACCTATACTGGATGGCTTATGCTCCTGATTATTTTAATCGTATGACTTTATTTATTGCTCAAATGCATAAAGATGGTTGTTTTGAAGCACATAAGATGGTTGGAAATCAAATGGTTTATGATTGGACTCTGGATAAAAGATTCTCTGAATATGCAAAGGGAAACACTTCTCACCCAGATTACAACAATCAATTCTCTTTATATATGGCTGTTTTAGCAGATTTCAATAAAGAAGGTTATAATTTAACAAAAGGACAAGCTTTACCATATGCTTATACAGGAGCTCAAAGAGAAAGTATGAAAATGTTTTCAGATAGTATTCATGGATATTATGATCATGAAAGTAAGACTCTTGCAAATAATACTATTTTAGGAGTTCTATTCTTTCAATTTAAAACCTGGATTACAGCTAAAAAAGATCAATGGGCGTTACATCCTGATACTTATGCTATCGGTGATTATGGACCTGTTATCATAGACGGAGTAAAACAATTCATTGATGCAGAAGGGAATCAAACTACAGAAGACACAGGTATGCCGCTTATGAAAATGCAAGGTTCTTTTCAAGAAGGAATACTATATTCTTTAAAAGGAATGGCTTTAGATTTTCAAGAAGCTAAATGGGATATAGGTAAATTATGGGAGATGACTAAAGAACATCCAGAAAGAATGTCTAATATGAAACTTATGCTTTTTGATTTAGGAGTAGTTATAGCCATGGCAATTACTACAGGTCTTATTGATTGGGATCAATTAAAAACAGACGACACCTACGCCTATACGATGTATAGAGCTATTATAAGATCTAGTTCTGATTTAAATGTTTTAAATAATGTAACTACTGTGTTAGATATGAAAAAATCACCTTTTATGTCTTTTAATTATATGGGAGATTTAATTTATGGAATGGGTCCTGTATTAACAGGAGATCAACAATTTTCTAAGTACTTATTTACAAATACTGGACTTTTACGACCATTTACCCCGTTACTACCAACAAAGTAAAAAAATAGCCCCTCAGAAATTTCTTTCTGAGGGGCTTTTAATTTATGCTTGTAATTCTTGTATTTGCTTTACCATATCATATAATTTAGGTTTATATGTAGAATCGGATGCATATCCTGTTTTCGCCATAATGTCTACTGCATCATATGGATCTTTTACACCAAATAATGGCTTATATCGTTTATTTTTAGCTAAAAATTCAAAGTATCCTTTAACTCCTTCCTCAGGAGTATTATAAGCTCTGAATGTTTGTTTTACTTTATAATTTCCTTTTTCTGGACTATATTCAGTGGTCATTAATTCTTGAGTTTTTCCCTTCCAAGAAGAATCTGCTTTAATACCACCTATATTATTACCAGGCATGTGTTTACCCCACCCAGTCTCAAGTGCTACTTGTGCTAATACCATATCACCTGATAGACCAATACTATTAGCAGTATCACCTATTAATTTACCAAAATGCTTCATAAATTCACGTGAACTGCCTGATAGTTTATTTACTACAGGTTCTCCTAAAGTTTCCTCTTTTTTCTCGGATGTATAATCAGATCCTAAGCCTGTCATAAAATCCATATAATCTTTTAAATATCCAGATGGATCTATTTTTGAAGATTCTCCAGGTTGTGATTTATAATCAGTAAATTTTTCTTTTTGTGTTTGATTTAATAGTTCCATTTTTTAGTTTTTGTTCAGACAAAAATACGAAAAAAAAATACCCTATACAAGACTTTCGTCTCATATAGGGTATAATTATTTTTTTAAAGCTTTTCTTATATTTTGTGAAAAGCTGGGCTTGATTATCTTACGTTTCTGTTTTCTAGTCAAAGATTGAAACTTTTCCATAGTCTCAATCATTTCTTTATATTCCTTAGAACTATTCTGCACTTTTTCCATAGTGGTGGTATCATCAAATCGAAATGAAGGATCTCTATCTAATAGTTGATAATCAGGTGATAAATTTGCTGTTGTATCTTGCATTGTTTTAATTATAATCATTAATGGTTAATTGACCTTCTTCATCTATAGTAACAGAACATTTACAGTTGACTCCACGAACACCTTCGTCTACTGCAATCTTTTCAGAAGTTCTACCATTTGCAAATACTATTTGTACAAAATAAGCACTCCATAAACCTGGGTATATTCCAGGTTCTATTATAGGAACTTTTTCTAGGCTTTTTCCGTGTATCATTTGTATATATGTGCTTTATGAGAGGCTCTTGAATAAGCAACATACTTAATCTTATTTCTCTCAGCAATGTTAATATTTTTATTGATGTTAGGCTCACTTATAAAAGTATTAGTATAAGTAGAGCCTTGTGCTTTATGACAACTTACAGCATAACCATAATCAATGTCTTTAGTCTTTTTACTCCCATATGTACAATCGCGCATTAGAGAGTGAGTTTCTTTAAAAGGAAAGTATTCATCAGAGAAACACTTTCTTCTGTTCTTACTTCTAGGAGTATAACTTAATGCTTTCTTTAAAAGATCATCATGTGTCTTTAAATAAGCAAATTCTCCTGCTAAATTAGGTTCTACTATAAATATTTCATGTACAGTAATTCCGCCAACTTCTTTTAATCCAGTAATATAACCAGGAATTCCGAAAGGACTTGTGTCCCATTTAACAGATTCTACTGTATAATCCTCTGAATTTTTAATAATAGCTCCTGTGTAATCCCTTCCAATATTTGAGTAACTCATCATTACATCTCCCACAACTAAGGGAGAAGGTTCCTCAGGAAATCTCATCTCTCGTATAATAGCATTCCATTGTCTTACAGAAGCATTAGTCCAAGTTAATAATTTTGAATATAAAGGATCTTTCTTATATTCTTCTGAACAGAATTTTAAAGCTAATTGTTCTCTAAATTCCTGTAGATTAAATATTTCTAAACCCTCTCCAATTGAATTTAAAGAAGTTTCAATAGGAACCTCTTCTAGACTCCTATTTGCATCTCGTAAGAGATCATTTAGAGTTAATAATGGATTGCCATCGTTTTGTCTCTCAATTTTAGTGAGAGAGTACCTTGGTATGTCCTCGGTAAATACTTTACTAATATTCTCTCCTATAGGTGGTATCTGATCTGGATCTCCCATGAATATTACTTTAACTCTAGCTCTTTTAGAAACTAATTTTAAGTAATCAAATAAATCATTATTTATCATAGAAGCCTCATCTATAATGAGTAATTCATATAGACTAATCTCATCTCTACCTGTTGGATCAAATTGTAAGTTATTTATATCGAAGTTCTCAACATTCAAATTAGGAGATAATCCTAATAAAGATTGTAGAGTTCTTCCCTGTTCTCCAGTAAATTTTGAAATTACTTTTAAAGCTTTATGAGTAGGAGCTGAAACAACTAAATCTAACTTAGTTGAATCAATTAATTTTTTAATACTACAGCTCTTACCTGTTCCAGCAAACCCCTCAAGAATAAACATATGTTCTTTAGAGGTAAGCCATATCTTAATTTTATCAATAGCTTCTACCTGTTGTGGATTAAGAGTTATCAAAATCCCAGATGGAAGAAGTAATTGATCATTAGATAGATTATTCGTCAGATTCACGTATACATTTAAATATTGGTAAATTGGGAGCTCCTTTTGGCGAATAATGGAAGAATTTAATAGTAGCTTTCTTGCCTATATAATCTTTAATATGCTCAAGATATTCTAGTCTCTTTGCTACAGATCCTGTAGGTTTAGCTTCAAAGTCAACTCCTTTATCAGTAATTAAATTAAATACCATATCTTCAGGACGAAGTCCTTCAGTAGCCCCTACAATCTCAAACTCATCGTCTTGCATAAGTTTTACCTTAATCATACGAGCATCTCTTCCACCTATTTTATAAGTAGCATCAGCTTCTCTCCAGATTCCTCCTTCATAACCGTCTAATACCCACTCATCATGTAATTTCATAACAGTTTCAATATCACCAGGTTCTATCCTAATGTGTTCAACTATTACTACTCTATTAGTAGTAGGTTTAATTTCTTTCAGAATCTTTAATCTTTCCTCGAAGGTTAAACCATCTGCTATAATATCATAAATCCAATACTGTAAATCATCATGTCTCTCAGGTATATATTCTCTTTTGCGAGCATGTCCAGAAATTTCATCTAAGAACTTTCCATGAACATATATTTCACCATCTAGTTGATAATCTGGATATTTATCAAAGAATTCTTTAAAACAACCATCCTTAACAATCTGGGTACAAGCGGGATCATAATCTTTTCCACCTCTGCTAACAGTCCCTATTAGCTTCTTGATCATTCGAACACCATCCAATTTACGTGAAAGATATCCTACTTTTTCATTGATCTTGCGTAAAATTCTAGTTATAATAATCTTTCTAGCATCATCTTCAGATACTTTCGAATCAATTTTACCTCTACAATCTAAAGCTAACATAGGTTTTTTATTCCCATTACTATCAGTTTTATGTTCCATGACATCAGCAATTTGATCTTTATAGCCTTTATCTCTGGCTTTATTAATTAAACTGTTGTATTCAAGTTCCATTTGTGCTTTTATACACCTTCCAGCTTTTCCTATCTTTATCTCTAAGGTAGGTTGGGGCACATCAGCTCCATCTACAAGACCAGAGGATCTTTTAATTTCATATCCAGGAAATTTATCAACAACAAGAAAAGACACATAACGTATCTTTCCTTTACTGTCA
>Ga0302271_10003559_pt1 | contig 13065 bp, 9 predicted proteins | sample III_Bog_N1_1_FD_198767 | JGI IMG/M metagenome (GOLD analysis project Ga0302271, IMG submission 198767) | Peat permafrost microbial communities from Stordalen Mire near Abisko, Sweden - III_Bog_N1_1 | ecosystem: Environmental > Terrestrial > Soil > Wetlands > Peat | place: Sweden: Abisko... | reverse complement strand
TTATTGTTTTTCTTTTTACTCTACTTTCCTTTGTCATTCTGTTTGTTAACATCCTTATCTGTGTTTCAAATTCAAAAATAATGTGAATTATGCATAATTGATTTCGTCTTAAGTGATAGTAATATTAAGAACCAAGCAAACTAGAAAACTAATAGCTCTAAAAAGTATTAATTCTCATTAGTAATTTGATTCTGTTTTGTTGATCCATAATCCTAAATGAAGTTAACTTTAAGCTTTGAAACTGACATTATGTATGTATTTTAAGATAAGCCGTGTTGAACATGGAGTTTTTTATGTACCTCGAATGGTTGCTTGTATCTTTTGAATTTTTTCTAAGTTTTCAGGTTTATTGTAGAATTCAAGATCAACCTTTTCTCCATTTCTGAGAGTATAATCTTTATCAGAATTAGCATTATCTTTATCGCAACAGCTTCCCATGTAACCTCAAAGATGAACTAATGGTTTTCTGATCTATTTAGCTATAAAAGTATCTAAAACTGTATGTTTCAGTTAGAATTGCAGATTATTAGAGTTTGTCTAATAATTCTATGGGAATAAATGATATTTTTCTTTTATTTGCCAAATTTATTATAAAGCATGGATACTATTATCTCTTTTGATCTAGTGTATTTTGCTATGTTTGCAGTAAAAATAGTTTATTTTCAGAATCTAACAACTTCATTTTTGTGAATGAAAGAATACTTATTTAACTTTTATTGTTTTTTTTAGGTAAAGTTGATTTGATTTACCATTTGTTGAAATGAAAAAAATGATCATAATTTATGTGAATGAGAGACGATTACAGTAGATTAGACTGAACAATAAAAGAGATATTCACGCAAATTATTAAGTGAATTTGAGAGAAATAATTGAGAGGTCGCCAATCACTTTATGAAACTACATTAATTAAAAGGAAGATTATCCAAAAGTGGAGCAAAAAAATAACTCTTTATAAAGAATACCCTCTGAATTGCATACACAGAAAAAACTAAAACAAAAAGGGGGAGGACTTATGTTTGACGAAGATATCCTGGATGAAAATAATGAAGTTAATGATATGTAAGTTTGCATTTTCCCCAGAAATAACATCTAACTTTCATTTTGTAAGTCAATTTTAGAGCAGAAGAAAAGGTGCAACAACAAAAAAAGTCAACTAACCTAAGATTGAATCTGCTATCGATTATGGAGATCTTGAATTCTCTGAAGAAGATAATCACAAGAACATTGGAAATGCTGCTGGAATGAAGAATTCTTCCCTATCGAAGCCAGGTATATAATTTGAAGATTCGTTAAGTAGTTTAGTGATGCAATAGAAATAGTAATAATAGCCAGCTTCACGATAACTTTCAGCGTTACCACCGATTTAATAAAACAACCTCTCAGGGCTGACTTCAAAGGCTAAACGGTCATTAAAATCAAGTAAAATTTTAGATGATGAAAATGATGGTAAACTTGCTAGGATTAACACTGGTAAAAAGAAAGTTGAGCCAAAAAATAAAGATGATGAAGGAATTGATGATTTAGATGATTTAGAAGATATTTATGCTTAAAGTCATCCAGAATAGCAAGCATCAAAATAAGGAAAATAGAGTGCAAATAATTCAGAAGTTAAAAATAATATTAGTGGACATACTAAACCTTCATCTGCTTAGTAAAAGAAATAATAAGAAGAATAGAATAAGGAAAATAACTAAGACTAAGGAGATAGTGATAATTATGAAGATGATTATGAAAAAGAAGATTTTGATTAAGAGGATAAGAATAAAAATGGACATAAATAGGAAGTTGTTTCTGATAAAGAAAGTGAATTATCTGATCTTCCTGAATTGGAATATGAAGAGAAGCCTGTCAAGAAAGTAGTTGAGAATAATGGATCCTCAAATAGGAAAGAACAAAAAGCGTAAGATAATAAAATGGATTGACTAACGTATTCTTATGGATATTTTTGTATTATCGCATAGCGCACCGAGTAAAAGAAGAGAATCAGAATAAAGCAATCATGAAATTTAAGGTAAGAAGAATGCCTAAATAGAAAAGAAGTAAACTTGTAGATGTTATTCGTTTTATTTAAAGGAAAATATGCACACAAAGAGAGGAATTTAAAACCTCATTAGGAACTTTCCTCAGCAAGAACTAATTCTCAGTCATAAAACAGATAAAAAATGCATAATAATTCTCAATAAAAGAAATTTGCATTATTCAGCAGTAAACACATATTTGTATTTATGATCTTATTAACTTTAACCTATTTCCATTTAAAGTGAAAGATTTAGACGACCTTCTGATGGAGAGACACTATACTTAAATGAGTTTAAATCAAATCAAAGCTGAGAATGAGTAGTTAAGAGAAAAGTTAAGAGAATTCAATAAATAACTTTCAGATAAAATAGAACACAGTTAAGCCTTCATATCACAGCAAGCTTCAGAACAAAGAGGAGATAGGTTACCAAGATCACGGAGCAATTAAATGAGAACTGCTGATGCCGAAACAGAAAACAATCATAAGATTATGAAACGTCTTCGAGAAGAATTAGAAAGACTTTAATAAAGGCTCAGTGTTCTTGAAGATCCTTCATACCTCTCTACGTTAAAATTATAAATTGAAACTTCAAAGTCACTCATTCACAAGTTTCGGTTGTAGATTAAGCAGATATCCTTCAAAAACGACTAATAATGTATGACAAAACTATTTTTTTAAGTAAATTGAAAACATGTATTTTTATCAGCAAAGGAGCTTGAACGGATAGCACAAGAAGGCGGTGTCCATGAGAGTGTGAGAGAAGGATATATTTTGAAATAAGATGTTTAATTTAGTTAGGAAAAATTACATGAAATGCAAAATAGAAAGGAAGAACTGGATGATTTATTTAAGCGTAAAAATGACTTATTACAAGTTAAAGAAGAAGAATATAATAAAAAACATGATGAAGCACTAAAATTAGGAGTAAACATGAACTTTAGCAGTGCTGAACTTAAAAAAAGAGAAAAATATTAGGAACTATTGAAAAACTTGGAATAATGGGAAAAAAGTAATGCAACACTGACAAAAATGAATAAAACAAGAGAAGGGACGATGCTAAGAGAACTAGATAGTATGCTAAAATTCATTTAAGAAAAAGATTCTTAGATAAACGAAGTTGAAAATGAAATCATTGTTTCTCAAGGAGCAGTCCAAGATCGAGTGGATAATGAAAAACTTTATTCCAGAAATGTTAAAGAACTTTTAGGAAGATTAGATAATGCTGAAAATCACTCGCTACAGCATAATGATGATTATAATTTCAGGGAAAATAACTCTTCTATTGAGTCTGCTAGCCATAAACCTAGTTTGCCATCACAAAGTCCATAGAAAATCAATTCGAAGCCTAATTTGAAAAATATGTAATTTTTTATTTTTTGTTATTGAAGTTTCAAACGTTTTTTTTGATTTTTTTGTCTAACAAGTAAATAAGAAAACGCTCATCCTCCTCAAGTTTTACATAATTCTTCATAGAATGAAGTAGTTGGTACATCAAATGAACCAGAAAAAGGAATAAATTTTCATAAAAAAATATAAAATAGACAAGATGTGAGTAGTGATAGAGAAGAATAACCAACTGAAGTATCTTCAAAACCATTTAGTTTTAAGAAAGGAATTGCATAAGAAAAGGTTGTCTGGAAACCTCAAGAAGAAGAGAATAATAAACTTAGTAATGAACAAACCAACAAAGAGAATAGCACTCAAAGTGCAGCTAAATCTTTCAATTTCAAACATAAAAATGATGTTATTAATTCTGATGTAAGTCAAAATCCTCCATAGTAATACTAACTTCCATAAAAAGTACTAAATTCAGAAGATTAATAAAGTGAACCTTCAGAGAATTCTTCTTTTTCAAAGCCTCCGATGTTTAAATTCAAAAAAACAGAAACTATCATGGAAAAAAATAACACAAGTTAGGATTAATTGTAACAGCCAAAATAGCAATAATAAGTTTCTTCATTGCTCGGAGAAGATAAAGACAATAATGATGACATTGGATTTTCTATGAACTCACGGATATCCAAAAATAGAACTGCAAAAGGGAGAACTTAATAACCTGAAACTTTGTCTGAACCATAATAAAATCCCATTTTGACTAAACTTTCTAATATTTAAGAAGAAGAAAAGCAAAATACATCAGGCTCTTTAGCTCTTTAGGGTGTTGAGCAAAATAAAGAACTTGGTTTAGGAGGGTATTAGTTTAGTGCAATGAAAGAATAACCTTCTGGAGTTCCTAGGAGGAGAGGTTAAAATAATAAAGATGAAGAAAAGAATGCTTACAGTGATCTTATTGGAGGAGGCTATTAACCTTCTTCTAACGCTAATAAACCAACTTAGAATATTGGATAGGATTTGAATATTGAAAAAAAGGAAAATGATGATGACTTTGGAAATAACATGTAATCAAGAAGAGGAAGAAATCAATAAGTCAAAAAAGAGCAAGATGAAACTGAATTGAATTTATTTGGAAAAAATGATAATATTAAACCATATGTGCCTGGATAAGTAGATAATAAACTAAATTCGGATAATGTTTAGAAAAAATAACCCGATAACGAATGGGATTTCGGAATCTTAGCGAATCCTTCAGTGGCTCCTTAGAAAAATGCATAGAATAACAACACAAATGGTAACTTCAATAGCTCTGAAGAGAAATAAAATGAAGCTCCTAAGAGTTTCAATTTCAAAAGAAACTAATAAGCAAATGCAGTTTCACCAGATAAACTTTAGGAAAATTAACCAATCATGACTGATTAAAATAAGGAATTAGCACAAAAAGAAGTATCATCTTCAAACATAGAAAGGAACAAAGGAGGAGCACAAGGAAATCCAGTAAAACCTGAAATTTAAAAGAAGGACGATGATGATGTGTTGTTCATGGGACCTTCAGAACGACGGAGAGTAAAAAAACCAAATGTTTAAGATCAAGGAGCAAATACAAAAATTATAAAACGAGATGTTTTCTAAGATAATGAGAATCATAGCGATTAGCCACTCAACTTTGCTGCTCCAAAGGAAGTAGGAATCACTTCAACTAACTAACCATAAAATAGACCGCAACAAAACAAAATCGCAGAAGATTCTTTATTTGGCAATAAAAAGAAATCTGCCTTGGATGATGATTTAAACGGTGAAGATGGCTTAGAATTCCTCAAGGAAAAGAAACAAAAAGTCAATTACAATGACGACGATGAAGATATATTTGGAGCAAAACCTTCAAAAGTACAACAAGCTGCACCTTTAGCTTAGAAAAAAAATCAAGAAGCAGCACAAGGACGAGTAAAATAATATCATTATTGTTTTGTTCAATTATTTATCAATTTCATTTAAAACAGGAAAAGAATCTAATTTCAAAAGCCCAAAATGAAGATTTCTTCAATGATCTCATGTGAAAGAGTCTAACAAATCTTCTTAGTCACCATTTTTTTTAATAATAATCCTTAATTCATGTAGTTTACTTCTATTTTCAGGTAACTACTTATTCATCTTAAATATGCATTTCAGGCTACAGTGAGATCATCATCGAAATACAAGTGAATCACAGGCCAGTACCAATCTTTCTCAGGGACACCGAGTCTAAAGGGGAAAAAAATCATTATTTATTTTTGAATAAACAAACCAAAAACTGAGAAATACCTTTCAAATTCATCTGTTTCATCGATAATATTGTTTTCTTCTAGATTTTATTCCATGTCTAAAGGTCTTCCAAGTCTCTTCCAAGTGTAGCTCGCAGCATGCTTGTTGATTTATTTGTATCTCTCTAATATTTCGTTGATGATTTCTTCGCAAGGAACCTAAAAATGAGTGTATTTTATTATGCTCTAATCAATATTTTGCTTATTTTACTTCAATAATATCAGCATGTTCTGTCAGCATATTAATGATTTTAATCTTAGTGCTTTTCTTGGTTAATCGTCCTATGAAATACTATGGGTTTCTCCACCAACTAAAAAAGAACAATAATTATTTCAGCAACCAAATCAGCATATATCCCTTACGGTGTTTGAACTTCCGACACATCGAATCTGCTTTCTGGTCCAGAAGGAGATATGTGTAAGTAAATTCCTTTTGGGCAATAATATTACTCCAATCCTGTGTCAGGATCAATTTATTTTCGAGGCTCTCTTGTTTTGGGATCAAACCAGTAAGTAATATCTGTTCCTGCAGCTTGAATGAGAGGTCTTGTATATGCAGCTTGATTGTTTTAGATATTTACTGTTAAGAACTTCAATAATGATTGAATGAATTGAATTATTTACACTGAATATTTTGCTGAATAAGTGAAGTCAAATCATAAACTTAGTTGAAGAATGTCACCCAGCAGTCATTAGCGGTATTATGTTGCTTTAGGTCTTCAAGAGTGTAGAACCGCTTCTTAGTGTAAGGTACAGGCAGGGCTTATTTGAGCTCTTCTTTGTTCATAATAATTGTCTGATTAGATTATTTTGTCGTTTCAATTTTTTCCTAATTATTTATTGAGGCAATATTTATTCAAGCTCTAAAAGAGCAGCTGCGAATTGCATTTTTCGTAAGGTTAATTAATTATAAAAGTGATCATCTCGAAGAAAATTAGTTGTAATTCTGCAGCTAATCCCTTGAAACCATTATTCCAAGAAAATTTTACAATTGCTAATTCACAATGGTTTATGTTCAAAAGAGTTCAAGTGTTGGTTTTGTTTCTTCACATAGATGAAGAAAAACCAAAGAAATAATCTCTTCGTAAAATAATTACAAATTTAAATGCTTTTAAAACAAAATATCTCAATGTTAGAAAACAAAAAATATCAAAAAACTACCTTCAAACCATTAGTAAAAAAATGAGATTTACAAAATAAAATGGAAGTTCTAATACTTGTCTCTTCCCCTTCTCAACGTTTATTCAGATTAACTAGAGTTTTATTTTGAAATAATGGAATTGAGATCAAAGGTTTTTCTTTCGGTTCAATATTATTTAACGTTTATTTGGAGATGCTTTGAGGTGCACTTAAAGGTTATATCGAGACAAAAGAATGTCTGCTACTAGGGCAGATGTTTAGTTGAGAGTGTATTGACTTATTTCTTATTAATCCAGTTAATTTAGCTTGAGAATTTCTTGTAATTATATTCTGATTCCTTTTAGGTTGTAATAATGAATTCTATGTATCATTTTTTGATCTATTTTGAATATTATTAGGTTGAAATAAGGAATTTTAAGCCTCGTTTATAACTCTAATATCCTTAAAAAAGCTGAATGTGAAGACATATTTCTTAATTTATGTCAAGGTTTCACCTTTAAGACGTCGAGTTTAACAAACATTTTCAGAAGATAAACTTTCCAAATTCTTCGGAGAATATGATAGTCGCTTCTAATTCAAATTTACTCTTGAATTATCATTGAGCAACTTGCGATTAGTGTTACAATTTAACAAGTAAGAAGGAGTTTATGAAAATAATTCAGAATCTTCGCACTTACTTGATTTATCGCTATCTTTTTATTAAATGTTATTTTATGGCATAAACAAAGATTGTCGCTTAACATCAAGAGGCTTATTAGTTTAAACGTGCTAAGATACATTATCATGAATACTACATCGGATATGTCTAGAGCTACTATCTTAGTTGGATTCGATATCTGTCATAGTAATATCGTTTCGGTTGGTGTCTTTTTCCTCAGTTTTGTATTCAGATAATTCTTCTTAAACATGCATCTCAAAAGGACCAAGTTATTAAATAGTTGTTTTTACATTCTCGAGCTCGATTGCTCTAATTTGTTAGAAATTAGCTTTCAAGAGATTTTTTAGCAAATAGAAAGCATCAGTTTATGGTTGATTGTTAAGTAAAGGCGGCATAGGGGAGGATGAGGGAATTTCATGAAATGGGATGCATAAAAGAACTTAAACAGATTCAAACCGATCTTCTTCCTTCATTTCATATCTGCATTTGACAAGTTTGATTAAAGATTCAGGGAGAGAATCTTCGATTGCAAAGAACAGTGTCAAGAAAAGACTTCGAATTTTATGTAAATCACTGTAGATAAATGGCAGGAGATCATTATCAGCAGAAAGTAATTTCCCCAAAGGCTCACAACTTATCTAAGGAAAAAGAGCATACATTTCATCCATGAGAGATGAAAAGCTAAAATTTTAAAGCGATTCTTTATTGAGAGTTCTTTACAAAGTTAATAGGATGCTGTTTTATGATTAATTTCCATTTTCCTTGTGTTTGCTTTATGCTCGATATTCTACGAAATTCTGTACTGTATTGAATAACTTTTCGATATATCTTTTAGCTCTTTACAGATGCTTCTACGGGTTTTCGACGATTTACGAAGTTGAAGCATCTAATTAGATGTAGATATTTTGAACTTAGCTTCTGAAATTCTCAAAAAATGCACTTAAATTTCTGTCTTCTTCTTTGACTTTTTATTTAATCATTCTGATCTCCTCATACGGCGATACATCTTCCAAGGCAATAATTATTTCATTACTTTACTGGCCTCTTGGGAGTATTTTTACCTAAGTAATGTTGTGGTAACAAAAATGAAGAACAATATTTTTTCAAAAAGAATATTACTTTGTATTTTTAAGAGCCTTGATTGCAACAGGCAATGATGTTTCCTCTTGCATTTAAAAAGCTTTTTATAGTTCCAAGATCAAGATCTCCTTCTTAGTTTACAAGAGCAAATACTTCATGCAATAATTCTTTCAATGAAGTGGATCCTTGTGTTTATTTGGAATCAGTAGTGAGATACTTTATTTGAGCTGAAGTAATGAAAGCATTCAGCATATCATCATTGGAGATTTTATTCATTTCTTTAGCTCTTTAGTTGCTTTCTTAATTTAAAACCAATTAGTTTCAATAAGTTTTTAATGAAAAATGCTATTTTTTGTAACATCATTTTCATTTTTCTCAAAAATATAAACAAAATTTACCGACTAGTTCGATTCTTTATGTGATGGAATTAAGAGACACAATAAACAACTGCATTGGGATGATACTATCGATGAGTTCATGCTAAGATTTTTCAAGTAGAAAGTTGAGAAAAGTCTATCTTTAATCTCGATAGTAGATGTACTTCAGGTAGAGTATTTATAAAGTACAAAATACACTGCGAAATATATCATCAACTTAATAGTTATCCGCCATAAGATTAAGACATACTTACCCAGCAATCACGACAAATAGATCTGAGAGAAATTTAGAAGTGTTTAGAAAAAGAATCACACCCATGATTTATCCTTAAAGAAAGATGTTTAGTTGTGAACTCTAGTAGATTTTGTATTCTATTGCGTACGCTGCAAAAGCAAAGTTACAAAGGATTTCCACTGAAGTAAGGTAGGAGTTCAAAGTTGGTTTGATTTTAAACACAGAAAAGATGCGAGCAAGCATATAAACAGAAATAATTATCCGAAAATAAAAAAAGCTATCTACGTGGAGGAGATACAGAATCTACCAGACTAAAAAGTATAAATGTACAACTATGGTGACTGTTATTTTCTAGGTTAAATAAGCATAATCAACAAGAGCATTAGCAAAGCAAAGCCAAGCATTGCAGGAGTTAAAGTAAAATGAGGAATTATTACTTGATAATAGTTGTTGGCTTGGAATTTATCTTCAAGGGAACTATGAGAGAATGTCAGAGTAAACCTATTGAGAGTCTACATTTTAAGTTACAAGATTAGGAACCCAATACTTCTACGATTTATTCAATAGACGAATAATTAAATATCTACTTAAAAAGGAGTTGAATAATCAACAATTCTTCTTGCACTTTTTTTTTCAGGATTGATTTATTAATGAAATTTTAGGGAAAAAAAAAACAGCACAATTGAATTGTCCATATTTAAATAATTTGAAAATGTAAGAAACAGACAACATTGCAATGAATCTAATCTAAATAGAGAGGAAAGAAAGAATCAGACGTAAGTGCTGGGTCTAGTAGCCTTGTAGGTAGAGGAGAACTTGTTGTCGGAGTGTCTGTGGACAGTCTTGATAATGGGGAACTTGAGTCCAGCACTTCTCATGGAGAGAGTCTTGGTTCTCTTGACGTCCTTGGGGTTCAAGGTAACAGTGCGGATAATCTAGACTGTATCGGGTTGAGCTCTGTGGTTACCAGCCATTTCTTGGTCTATTTGGATTTACAAAAATAATTTAGAATTGATAAATTCAAATCACAGCAAGAAAGCATTTTGAAGGAAATAAACGTTTTTTGTTGTTTTGTTTTACAAAGTTGAGAGACTGCACCGTTAAGAGAGGTATCTCTGAATTCCTTGTACATGTTGTGAATAGCAGTTCTAGATTGATACTTAAGGACAATTCCGTAGGTCTTGACAACGTTGAGATTCTTTTCGAAGATCTCGTTAACGGAGAGAATTCTTCCCTAAGATCTTTTAATCTTGTTGAGCTTTCTCATGTTGTACCAGAACTTGGTCTTAGCAGTGACCTCATCTCTAGCGAAAACTCTCATTTGGAGAATTTCGGGCTTAGTCTCAGCAACGATTGGGAGTCTTGCAGCAGAGACGACGTATTGTCTAACCTATAAATGCAATATTTTATTAGAATTATTTGTTATTCTTCCAATGAATCAAGCTCATTTAAACTCATATTCAAGAACCCTCAAAAACATGCTTCAATTTTGATTTGATTGGAAATGCGATGCCTCAATCCAAGTTCCTCATTTGAGTGGATATAAAATGGCTTTAGATGTGAGCTAGAGCATAAATCCCAATTATCTAATCTGAATGGACTGTGCTCTTGAAGATATTCAAAATGAAACTTTTACCTTCATTTGGAGGGTATCATCCTTGGGGTCTTGGGCAGCCTTTCTAACCATTTTCTTAAATATAAGCTATTTTGTGATTTTATTTACTTTCTATTTATTTTGCTCTTTAAAAATAACTCTTTGATTTTACTTTTAATGCTCGTTGTTTGTTTCTCCCCTCTTAGTCTCTTTCCTTTCGCCCTTCACAATTTCGCCCTGATTTATATTTCTCCCAGCTTTTCACATTGCAACCTCCATTTCTGCTCCATTTTATATTTACTTATTTTTCTCATATTTTGACAGTTATTATCAAAATAATCCATCAATAACACCAATTAAAACTAAAATCTTTTCATTTTTTTATTGGTTTGTTGCCAATATTGTTTTATTCTTTTATCAGCTGAGATAAGCAAAGTGTTTAATGATGATAATGACTAATATTGTTCTTAATTTTTCTACTCTTTTGAAATTTGAAGAAAAGAAAAGTAGTTAAAATTGATTTATTGAGCAACAAAATCACCCTTCTAATAAAGAAAAAAGGTATTAGATGGAAATCGAAGAGCAGTAACATTCTAAGTTGCAATCACTAGGATTCCGTATCCCAGGAGTTACTAATGAAGAAGAGATTCTTTCTATCATAGCCAAAAACTTCAAAGAAACTGTAATTTCAAAAAATTCATCATAGACTGTGTCATTTGCAATCAATGCACAATTTAGAAATATAAGGGACTCGCTTCAAAAGCAACCTAAATGCCTAAATTGTTGCTGCCTTCCTAATCCTTAACAAAATTGTTGTTTACTACTCAGACTTGCTATGTGTGATGCTCTCATTTCAACATCTTTGTTTCCCTCTTAATAATAATTTTGTTTATTTTTAATATCAAAAAGAAGCTTTAAGAAGATCTTGCAAGAGAACCTTCAAGCCTTACTGTCGATGAAGTAAAAATCCTTAAATAATGTTAACAAAGACTAAATTGTTCTTCAGTTGAATAGAGAATTAAGAAGAGAGCAGATCATATAAAACAATAAGAACGTTGTGAAGCGAGGAGACTACTTCTGGGTGGATTCCATCGATCCCAAGACATTATCAGAGACTGAATAAGCTTTCTATCTCTCTTTTGATCCTGCAGCCAAAGTTCTCAGCGATAAGTAAATCTTAGAAAAATACAATAAATGGTCATATTATTTGAAAGTTAAGTCTGTAAAAAGACATAATAAAAAATAAAATAAACAAATATTTTCATAATAAATGTAGTATTTCATACCCTTGATCTTTATTTAAATAGTTAGGCTTAATTATGGAAGAACGCACAGCCAAACATGAAATTAGTTGGAGCAAAGGAAACTAAGATTTAAACAGCAACCAATCCAATTGCAATACAACCACAAAACGATCAAATCTAACAATAAAATTAAGGACTTGAAAAGACCAATAATGTTGTCTAATCTTAACCAATATATTAATTACCATCTACAGCTAAAGACCATGCGGTTACCACCAAAGACCCTTCTATCTTAAGCTCCAATTTCGTTGAAAAATTCTGCAAATGCTAGAAAACCTACGAAGGTGAACTCATGATTAAATGTTCAAATGATAATTGTCCTATTCTCTGGTATCATCCTGGTTGTGTTGGTCTTGGAAATGTGAATCCCAAAATACTAGAGGATATTCAATTCACTTGTGATGATTGTCAGGTATTTAAAAATATGGTTTATTCAGATTTAAAAAAGATTCTTGGAATAATAATGCTTTAAAATGCATAAAAAACAAAAAATATGCTCTATTTAACCCAAAAAATTGATAGTTTTTTTGTTTTATTTGAAATAGAATGGATTGAGAGACTAGAAGAAATCTTCCTCTGTTGTATCAGCAAATCTAGGAGAAAAGGGATCGAGGAAGAAACCAACAAAAAATTGAAGCAACAAAAAAACAATAATCAAATAGGATATTTAAATCCATAAATTAGCATGTTAAGCGTGTCTTTTTTTCTCTTAATTAGCTGTAGTGTTGAGCAATGTTTAGTAAAATATCCCAAACTTGCAATGGAAATTCAAGAAATTTGTTGAAGATACCAATTTTTATTGATTTAAATAAAACAAATGTCTACACAAACGAAATGTTTAAGTTATCAGATTATTTTACTGAAATAACATGCAAAAAATCTTAGAATTAAGCGATCTGCAGGAAGCTCACTATCTCTTCTTAGAAGCGGCAGCAGTGGGATTCTTGGTCTTCTTAGCCTCGGCCTTCTTGATGGTTTTGCTGTCCTTATTCTGGGTTTTACGTTCGGCACGTTTCTTTTCG
>Ga0302271_10003558_pt1 | contig 13070 bp, 2 predicted proteins | sample III_Bog_N1_1_FD_198767 | JGI IMG/M metagenome (GOLD analysis project Ga0302271, IMG submission 198767) | Peat permafrost microbial communities from Stordalen Mire near Abisko, Sweden - III_Bog_N1_1 | ecosystem: Environmental > Terrestrial > Soil > Wetlands > Peat | place: Sweden: Abisko... | reverse complement strand
TCTTGATATTCTCACTTTTATTCAAAAGGGAGAAGGTTCAAAGAAACTTAAAAAAGATTGAATTTGTGTACATAAATTAAAATCATTAATGTTTAAAGAATTCTTAACTATTTCTCTCTCTCTCTCTCTCTGTGTCTCGCTATCCACGAGGTGCGTTGGTTTTTTTCATTAGAATGATGGATAATAGATTTAGGGAGGAAGAAAAAGATAACAAATCATAGGGCATACAACAATTATCTATCCAATTTATTTGAGAGTTGAAATAGCTAAGAAAAGAGACATTGTTGGAAGATTCTTCCCAGGGAATTAAGTTTTCTAAGACAAAAACTCCCCGAAATATTCTAAATTTTTGTTGAGGTGGAAATTTCTTTCAGATAAACGTATTCCCTCCGCTCTCTCTTTTTATCCTCTCCCCGCTTGATCCTCAACAAAAATAACTTTATTCTTTGAGTGGTCAAATCCTTATTGATTTATGAATCTTTTAAACTCCATATTAAGCAAAAACAAGTAATTATCCTATCACATGTACATCCTGCATACTTTTCCGTAAGTTCTGCATATGGGGCATTTGACTGTTTCTGAACCTGCAGTTCTTTTGAGATTATTAGCGCAATCCTCACATCCGAAGAGATGATGGCAAGTCTCAACAAAGAAAGCTGCTGGTTTTTCGAAGCAAATCTTGCATTCCAATGAACGAGCTCCTTCAATAGCTACTCTCATGTTATGATTGACGAGTTCATGGCATATCTTGCATTCAACTGTGCTAGTCTGTGTCAGATCAGTTTCTGGCAGCGAATACCCTCCCTGGCATTTCGGACAAACAATGAAGAAGCTCTCCTAGTAGTTTTGGGGGTTATTTTACATAATACAACTTGTTAGAATCAAGAAAACTTTAAAACTCTTTTTACCTATTCGCATTTACACTTCATTTTGAAGACATTTTGTTCGTTATTGATATCTTAACTGACGATAATCACAGGATTGACATCTTTCTTGAGAGCGCATTTGTTGCATTTAAGGAATAAGTACTTCGTGCGACAGGTTGTGCACTCTCTTCGTCCATAGTCGCTAGTGATCGGTCTAAAAAAAGGAAGAAAATATATTCAAAAACAAATAATTTAAATTTCTGTTATGTTTCAGCTTGCTTACGGGTTCTGTCTGACATTTAAATGTTTATATTTATTGCAGTAGTCGATTGACACTTTATCTGAGCAATTCTTGCATTCATATTACCTAATTAATCATTTAAACAACCAAATACTTTTCATCCTTTTTCAATTTTATCAAATTTTCTTACAAGCCGTTCTCCAGCGATTAGAATGGCAGGATTACAGAATGCCTGCATTTCTCGCATGGAACAAAGATAAATGGCTTATTGCAATAAACGCACATTTCTGATTTCAATGGAGATAGAGGGTTTCTGGAAGTGAAGAAATTGCTTTACTTGCATTCATCTTGTGGACAATTAACTTACTACAAAAATTAGAAATCCTTGCATTTCTCTGAGGAACATTTGAATGGCACTGTAGGGATGTATTTCCCTTCGAAATAAATACTTTCGAAGCATTAATTGCAGGGGACTTATTGGAAAGCCATTTTGCAAGTTCTACATGCTGTGAGGGCTCCAATTTCGTAGGAATTATTGGTGAACACATCGAACTTTAGGCAATTTTCGGATGGACATCGCACGATTTGAAAGTTCTTCTTGCATTTGAAATTGGAGCATACTAAGAGTTAGCCTTGGAAAAAGGGTTTGCTCGATAGGATTTCATCGCCACAGTCGCACCAGAGAAAGTAAGTTGCAGCGTTGCACTTGCAGATCTTGGTTCCATAGAATTAACCCGCTGATTCATCGTAGTTGATCATGCTTTTTGTGATGGATATCTGCTAGTGGCAGGAGGTGGAATTCGAGCACGGCACGCTCTTGAAATTATTTTAAAAGCTACGGGAATTTATGGAAGATTTTTAAAAGTCTTGCTGCTATTATTGAAACTGAGAAAACTTTATTAAGTTTTATTGTTGTGGTTGAGGTTGCTATTTCTAAGGGAACTATTATGTTTGTTGTTGTTGTTGTTTTTGTTGTTCTTGTTGCTCTTGTTGTTATTGTTACTGCTGTCGTTACAGTAGTTGTTGTTGCTGTTCCTTTTCCTATTGCTTTCGTTACAATAGTTGTTCTTGTTGCTGATATTGCCATTCCTCTTCCTGTTGCTGCTGTTGTTTTTTTTGATACTCCTTCTGTTGTAATAGTTATTCATACTGCTTTTGCTTTAGCATTTGTATGTAAATTTCCTTTTCTCTAGTCATTCCATTTCTTTGCAGTTATCGAGAAAGGCTTGATTGAATATCATTATTATTATCCATGGATATCTATCTGCTTGTCTTTTAAGATTCTTTCTTATTTTTGAAAAGTTTCTTCTATGTAATTGTTTTGTTTATTTTCAACTAGCTTTTTCGCTGATCAAAACAAAAGGGAAAAGATTTTATATTAACTTTTTTTATTTTTGTTTTTCTAGTTGTTGCAGATCACCCACCAGGGATCAGATGAATTTGTTCATTTCGCGTCTTTCAAAGTCTCCTTATTATTCTAAAATCCTCCTCTTCTTCTGTTCTAGATTTCCTCAGTGTGTACCAACAATTTTAAAGAAATCTTTAAAAATTGATTATCTTTTAAATTGAGAAAATGTACTTACATTCTGTACAAAATACATCTTCATTATTGGGTGTTACTGAATTATTCGCCAAAAAAAAAAATGAAGATCCCATTTTTATAGAATCAGATTATTAGAAGCAGTTCAATTATGCAAACGAGATTCCGCTAACCATTCTAGTCTTTTAGTGAACTGAAAACACTTTGCTTCAATTAAAAAAAAAAAAATTTAGAATGAAAGTGAAGTTGAAAAGATATTTTTCAATAAAAAGAGATGGTTTCTTTGGATAGTTGACGCATTTAAAACTGCTCTTCCCTCTTCCCACAGCCTTCTTCAATCAACCCATTTGGTTAACTTTTAAGATAAATTCCTTACTTTTTAATAACTTTTTGACCTTTTCAATTATTATTAGTATAATGACCTAATATGCTAATACAAAGAATCACTCTCTCATTATATTAATATATTTAGAATCTTTATGCGTAATTAATGAATTAATCCCTCCCCCTATCATGATTTTTCCTAAGAAACTCACTGTATAAATCTCTTAGCTGCCCTAAAATAAAACTTGATCTGTTTCCTTTTTCCAAAAATAGTTCTTTTAATCTAAACAATTCTTCCTAATTCCTAAATCTCTCTAAACCTCTTGATTGTTTCCATGGAAGTTGTCTCCAAAAAAGTTACCACTGGTCAAGCCAGCAACGTCATCTTCAAGACTGAAACACGCGGACACTGTCCAGGCTATCTCTCAGGAAAAGATCAGACTTCTAAACGCGGACTCATTCTAATCCAAGAATGGTGGGGAATGAATGAATCCATTTGCTAGCTTGCTGATGAGTTCGCATTTGAAGGATTCAAAGTCCTTGTGCCCGATCTCTACAGAGGAAAAGTCGCCAAAGATGGGGAAGTAATGAGATATTCATTTGAAATATCTTTGTGCCGAATATTTCATTATCTTATGCTTTTTTTTTGTTGATATTACTGAAAAAAAGGAAGCTGGTCATCTGCTTGAAGGTCTCGATTGGCCAGGTGCAATTGAGGACATCAGGGCTGCTTAATAGTATCTCAAGTCGACTTAGAGCTGTGATGCTGTTGGAGTTTTAGGTAAAACTATTATTTAGATAGCAAAAAAGAACAAGTTAGTATTCTTTCTTCAACTCCTAAAATCACTTTTTTCCTTTGCATTAATAAGGTTTTTGCATGGGTGGAGCCTTGACCTTTGCGAGTCTTTCAGCAATTGAAGGGTTTGGATGTGGTAGTCCATTCTACGGGATCTGCGACTAGAAGTATTTCCCTGTTGGCAAGATTAAAGTGCCAGTCCTTGCACACTTTGGCGAAGACGATGATCTCGTAGGTTTCTCAGACGCCCAAAGCGCCAAGAACTTGAAAGAGGCTGCTTACAAGGACAATGTTGATTTCAGACTCAGGTATTCAATAAAAACCATACCAAACTTTTTGTTTTTAGGGGGAGAGCAATAATTTTTCTAACAAAACAACAATTGATATTATTTATGTAGACTCTACCCTCATGCAGGACACGCGTTTATGAACAGAGATCGCCCATCGAAGCATAAGCCCCAGGTTGCTGCTGCTGCATTCAAGGAAACTATCTAATTCTTCAAGGAAAATCTTAAAATCTGATGGGGGATAAATAAACTGGACACAAAATGGATCAATTGGCTCATTGTCGAAATTGCAAATCTACATCAATGGAATAGTCGTTGGAAAGCAATTATAGATTTTACTTTGTAAATTGATTTTGAAAAAGCGTAATGGTAGTTAGTATCGTTTTATTAAATTAATGGTGATTGTGAATGAGAAAAAATATCTTAACCAACGATAAGAAAGCTTTATGTTAAACAGTATTATTTTGAAAGGATTGATAATAACATGAACAAAGATTGATTACAATTTAAGAGGACTATATTAAAAATTTAGAGAAGAATTTCATTCTTTGATTATTAGAATGGTGGAATTTATTCAGTTCAAATTCAATATTCAGAAAAATCAATAGAATAATTAGCTTGCTCGGGTTTATTATTATAATTATTATTGAAAAAGTTCTTATCCTTATTCAGATGGTGATGATGTCTGCCAAATTTTAGGGAAATATGAGTGTGATTATCGCTATTAGATTTAAGCTTATTATTGTTATTGAATAGCTTGCTAAGTTAAGCCATGCAAGCTTTACTAATTCGATCGAATGTACAGCTTAATTGAGCTGTCCTTTGGAATATCATAACTGCTTAGAAGCGCAGTATTCAGTAGTTCCTTGGTATTGAAGAACAGTTTCTATTCTAGTGGAGGCACTCCTGTTCTCTAAAAAATAGTTATTTTCATTTACAAAATTGACTGATTGCACTCAAACAGCAGGGATAGACTCTTTCCGTTACTTTGCATGACAAATAATTATTTTAAACTCTTAGTTTTTTATGCTTAATTAGTTGGTTATTTAGAGTAAACTAGGTGTTTAGTGTTGGCGCTAAGTTTGCTTTGTGCATCATCAAACTACTTAAATTCTTCTTCCTCTTCAAGTTCAACTAATCCTGTGCTTGGCGTTGCTGGACACATTTACTCGGATACTTCTTCTTCGATGTAATCATGCTATAATTATTCTTATTAGAAATCAGATTTATTTCCGATTAATTGCACTCCTTCCTCTTCAAAACACATTTCATCTATTGTTTTCCTTTCGTTGTTATTTCCTGTTTATGATTACTCGCATATCATATTTGATATCCCTTCGTTTCTATCTTGATTTTTGTATTTTTTGTTCGTAATCTAACCTCTAAACTGTTCTTATTATTCGTTTAAGGAAAGCAGCTATTCAGAAATTAATTCATCCTCATTTGCTTGTTATGCATACTACATATCTCCACAATCCTCCTCTTCGTCTTCATTTACATCAATCGACTCTATTTACGATTTTAAAGTTGATATGAATGTTTCTAATTCACTTCTAACTAACATCTGCTCCTAGCCAGGCTGAGATTAATCGAGTTAACTATTAAAGTCATCTAATTTTTCACCCATTTTGAGCAAAAATTTTCTGCGATAAGCCCACACTTCTTCAGTGATCCTCACACAGAGACTATCAACTTAGCTTTTGCAATTACTTGTTTTCTGCGATTTTCTGAGAAGGCGCAGCTTCTTTCTGAGGGTAATTTCCTTTGAAGGCTCTTGAGAATTAAGGGAATCTTCATTGTCAGATATTTATATTGGAATATGACCGAAATGAGGAGAAATGAAGCATTTGTAACAACATTTTTCTCTATTGCAGTTAGAGCATTCGAAATCTAGTCCCATTTTATGCATCTTACAGATCTCCTTAGTCTCACAAGAAGTAAACATATCCATAGTTTCAATGAAGACTTCCAGAAGAAAAAAAAGAAAGGAAATTCCAAGGGATCAGATAGATAAATGGCGCAAAGAGTTTTTTTATCTATTAATGAGACCAGCGGGATGAGAAAGAGAATGAGGAACGTATCTTACTTGCGTTATGTATGTGTTTTCTCTACTTAAAAGCCAGTTATTTTTGTTATTCTCTTGAGAAAAAATGAATAAGAAATCCAATATTTTTTCTTTTCTTTTTGTCACTCTCTCTCTCCTCTTTCTTCCTTTGCTTAACCAGAATTTTATCTAAATAAACCCTTTCTATTATTATAATTATTATTTCATTTATTTATCCAGCTTTCCGCCAACTCTTCTTGGCGAATTTAGCTGGCTTAACTTCTCTCTTCCTTAGAACCATCCCCTATATAAAAATATCATCTTTTCTGTTGTTTAGCATAGACATCATTTTTGAAGGTTCAAAAGTACTATTTTTGAGCGCAATCTTGAATTTTTTTAAAATTTCTTCAGAATCTAAATCGAATTTAGAGTATTTCTATTTCAGAATATAAAAGTAAAAATAATTAATTCCTTAGCAACAAAATGCTTTCTGTTTTAGATCTTCCACATTTATTTCTCTCTTTATTTGCATAATCAATTCGATATCATCCATAAAAAGCTCTCAATAAAAATGAAAATAGAATGTATCTTAAAAAAATATGAAAAATTAATCACAATTATAATCGCATCTTGTAATATTTATTAGGATGTTTTCATTTTTCATCTCAATAATCATCATTTCCATTTGATTTCTGTCACTAAGGATGAGTCATTTCTCTTTCTGAATTCAATACTTTCTAATGAAATCAGCATAGAGACCTTGAAGCAGATCAATAGGATCATGGTAGTTAAGGTATTGATCAATTTTGAGTAATTTCTTGCTGACTTCTTGAAGATCTGTGACATCATGCAGAGTCTTCAAAAAATGAGTTAAATGCTTCAATTCTTAATCTTCTTTGCTATCATAAAATGGAATTATCGGTAATCCATTCTCCAATTGAAATCCAAATGAATATGCTGCGTTATCCACAAGAAGCATATCTTTCATATTTCTATTCCCAATCACTCGTAAATCCTTTACATAGACTCCTTCATCAGTCTAGACACAATGTTCACGAAATAATCTGTAGCTGATAAGGTTATTATCTGGATCTAAATAATCTAGCACAACATTGGCATAGCAACTATGACTAGCTGTGAAGACTACTATCTCATAGAGTTTGCTTAATTCCTAGAGAATCTACACTGCAAATGGTCGTACATTTATCCCAGCCTATTTACAAAAAAGAAAATCGAAAATTTTAAAATGTCTGATATCAAGAAATATCCCTTCAACCTCGATGATTTCTCCAGTTGGGAAGATGATCGGTAGGATAACATCAGACGGTAACTTAGCGTGTTCATTGCAATGAATCAGCGTTTCATCCAGATCGAAAATTATTGTCTTTTTGTCTTAAAATAAAAATAAAAAATCTTTTGTTTTGCAAAAAGAAATCTTGGTGGAGCAAGACTTAACACAAATACTCTTATGCTTGGTTACGTGCTTTATGGGGTGTGAAATACACTCTTTTAGACTCAAGCAGAGAAGGCGAAGGCTAAGTGAAGATCTTCGAGAAATGCAGGGATTGAATAGTTTACATGAGATGATCTCTAGCAAGTGTGTTCAGTACAGATTCATCACGAGGATTTGAAAATGCTTTAATCACAGAAGAAGCATAATAAAGCTTAGATGTTCTAGTTTTTCCTGTTGTTTTAGTTGGAATAGCTTATGATGACTAAGATTTATCTACATTTCCTTATACTTTAAGCTATAAAGTAGAAGAGAACGGTTAACTGAATGGACGAGTAATGGAGTCTTATTGATCAGTATTCTAAGCAGTTGATTCAGTTGTTATGTTTGCTGCATTTCGCTAATGTTATTCAGCATATGAATTAGAAGTTGAAGTATTATTGTTCTAGGAAGATTATTGCTTTTAGCTTTTTTGAAGGGTGATACTTGTGGAACTGATTGATTTTGTTCCACCAAATGTTTGAGAAGAAGAAGGAGATTAAGATGATGGTGGAGATGTTGGAGCTTAGCTTAATTGGAGTTAGTTTGAGAAACTAAAAGGAATTGTTTGTCCTCGATTAACTTACGTCACAAAACTACCTAATCCATTCACTCCATTATTACCTTTACCAGTTGTAATAGGTTTGCTACTATTGCTGTTAGAAGATTTAGTACTAGCTGCGTTGCTGGGAGTTTTGCTGCGTGCTTGCACTTATGTTTAGCTTGACTGTTTATTTTCCTTCTATTGTACTTCTTAATTTTCCGCTGGAGAATAGATTGTCGAAATTTATGAATGCGTAGAAATATTTCTGGAATACGCGAGATCTGAACATCTTGGATTCGTCAAGTCAGTTACTCTTGAGTTTGTGAGGTCTGTTACTCTGGAAATAGTTATCTCCGATGCTTCGATTGCACCTTCGTTTTTCATATTATTCTCTTCAATGTTGCTCTTGATGTTCATTATTTTATTCTCTAAGTAATTCAATTTCTCCTGCAATTCCTTGTATTCCTTTGTACCAACTTTCTTTCCTACTGCATTTTATTGCTGCTGTAATGCTCTTCCTCCATAATTTTCAGCATCTCTGGATTCCTTACTATAACAATTTAACTTGGAAGTAAAACTTTATCCTGCTGATTTGCGAGATCCTACTAGACTTAAATTTGTCACAGATTTCGTGGATCCATCACCTCTTTCATTATTTGAGCTTAATCCCTTTGTGCTAGGTCTATTAGAGGCTCCTTCATTTAGTGATAGGCATATGCTATTATTCTGATAGGAAAAAATAACCAAAACCAATCTTAATTTATTAAATATTTCTCCCTTAATTTGTAAATACCTTAGACGAAGCCGTAATGTTTTTGTTGATTTTTCTCGTCGATGAGGATGTGTTAAAGGTTTTCCTATCATTTTGAATTGAAAAAAGTTGTCGCTTAGAGTTCTATGTGGATTCATGGACATTCGATGAAAAAGGACGAGAAGTCTTAGGATTATTATTCTATTCTTTAGCTTAATTTGAACCTTATGGATTGGTGGTACTTTAAGTCTTCGAGAGAACTAATGTATTTTCCTCGATATCTTGAGAACTCACAGTCTTATCTGATATCAAAGGTGCAGTTGCAGGTTATGTAAAATCATTTATATTATTGTTTTCTTTAAGTGTGATGTTTTTAGTGAGAACAAGAGATTATTTAACCACGTTAGTCTTGCCATTATTGCTGTTTTTGTTGGCAAGCATACTATTATCGTTGCCGTTTCTTTTTTTCTTTGAAGAGCTGAATAACAAAAATAAATAATTTGAGATTAATTGTTTAACAAAAGTTGATTTAGGTTACGTTGAGAGATTGATGGAGGCATTTTTGGAATCTTATTAGTTATTAACCCTCGGTGAATTGAAGAAGATCTTAGATAAAGAATTATTGAAGTTCTCTTTGTTTTTAGAATCAGAGAAAGAATTCTGAATTTGTATTGCTGTACCTTCATTCTTAGATAAACCACGTTTCTGTTATGATACCGGAGTTGATTTCTTTCCACTTGAACTGCCCATGAGGTACATCTTCCTATAAGAATTATTTAGATCTATCGCGCTTGGTTTAGGATGATTAAATTCAATTGTGGAAGTTGATCCATTTCCTTGTGCTAAGGTAATTTATTTTTCAGGATCTTTTGATTCCCTAATCGACAATTGATTAGTCTATTCGTTTGCTTTTGTTTATGCTGCGAGAATTGGTTTGGCAGTTACTGGACTCTTCATGCCATTAGGGTTTAAATATGACATCGCAGTGGAATTCTAATAATTCTTGAATGCTGAGAGGGTCGATAAAGATGCATTACTGTGATCATGAAGAATATTTTGACGATTACTTGTAAGAATAGATTAGCTACTCTTAGTAATATTTTCTTTAGCTCTCTAGCTAGAACTTCTGCTGATCATAACGTCTTTGCGTTGATTTTTATATCGTTGGATAAACTTCTTGAGTTTTTTGATTCTTCCCCTTTGTTTATTTGAAATCAACCTTTTAACACTCTTATTGTGATAATCTTAACTCCCAAATTTCTTTGAAATTATTGTTTTTAAATCCACTTTAGTCTTCTTAACAACTTTTTACTAACTGGACAAATAAAAAGAGCTTTGTTATTTTATTTTTTTCTAATTCGCCTAACTGGATGAAATAGTCATTCAATGAAAGACTACAAAAAGATAATGTAAAACCTGTCATTTTATAATTTATTATTTCTTAATAATCTCCTATGAATTTCATGAATATTCTTGAATTTACTTGTTTGTTCCTGCAATGGCTTAAAATCTCATGAATTTGTTGTTTGTAATAAATTTTATTATGAAAAAATAAATAAACGAGTTAATTCGAAAGTCTACTTACAATTTATTCGCTGCTCTATCGTCATTTAGTTCAGGGAGTCTCCAAGAAATAAATTAATCTAACGGCTAATCACTTTTTGAAAATTCCAGAGAAACCTCTTTTTTGATAGTTGTCTTGTTATTAATTTCATAAATTACCAAACTTTTAAACAATCATATCTACTTTCATTCTCTATCTCTATTTTGCATAAATTTTTCATAATTATGTCCTCTTCGAATTAAGATTAGTTTTCAAAAACAATGATTTTTAAGACTAAATCTCAAACAAATACACTATTCATCAGAAATATATTACATAAAATACCTTTCAACTTCAAAATATTCTTCTTTTTCTTGACCAATCTTCCTCTGTCATCTTATGCCTTCATTTTCAACTGCATACACTCAGTAATCTTAATCCCTCATAGATGATTATAAAGCTTATAAAAGTGAGTATTTATATTGGATAACAATTCTTTTGGATCTCCATCTTCTAATACTTCTCCTGAGCTTAAATATATTATCCTATGGAAGTTCATGACATTTGTGATTTTGTGAGCGATAAAAATAACCTAAAAACAAGTTAAACCAAGCAAAATTAGATCTTAAAAAGTGTTTAATTTTATTCTCTTACAGTTGATTGGGTGTTCATAAGGAAATTCGAAAGGATGTCTTCATTCTTTTTATCAATACTCGAGTTAGCTTCATCGAAGAGGATGATCTTACGCTGCTGGATGAGTGCTCGGAGAATAGATATGACTTACTTTTCACCTGCTGAGAGATTCTTTCCAGCTTCTTCTAAATGCATGTTCAGTTTAAGATTGTTAATTTCTAAAATCTCCCCTAGCTGAAGGGATTTTATCAGATCCAATAACTCTTTTTCGGAATATATTTCTCGAGGGTCAATATTCTATTTGACAGTACCTTCGAAGACTAAATTATCTTGCATAATAATAGACATGTTCTCTCTGATTTCTTTTCCGCTGAGAGTTAGACCATCGAATTCTATTTGCTAAAATGAAAATAAAAGGGATTTAAAAGATAGAGTAACAAAAACCATAAGTTTTTCTCACTCCTGATGTATGATAAAGTAGGTCGAGAATGGAGAGGAGCAAAGTAGATTTTCCAGAGCCAGTTCGGCCTACAACACAGACTTTCTCACCAGGTTAGATTGAGAAATTTAATTCATTTAACGCCCTGGAGGATTTACCATATTCAGCACTAAAATTAATAAATTTTATTCCACCTTTAAGAATATACTTATGGTTATTATTATTAGTATCACCAATCAATGAGCTCTAATCGCTTGTTTCATCTTTACTAAACTCCTTTGCTAATTCTTTTCTTGTCTATTCTTCTTCCTTTAACTCTGGCATGATTCTATTATTGAACGTTTCGAGCTCATTCAAGAAATCAACACATTTCTAATAGGATTGCATGGAATCTTGAATTTCATTCACAGAAGTGACCAAGCAGATCATGTAAAAATCGATATTAATAGCGAAAGTTATCTTAGGTCCAATACTCAATGGATCATCACTCAGCAGTGTAAGTATAAATGAAAACAGATTAAACAAAAATCCAAGACTGCTGATTGTTAAATCGTGCTTGAATTTTTCTTAAATCTTTAAATTACGCCAGTATTACTGTTTCTCCTATAAATGGCAGTATTCACCGAGAACATATTCTCTTAGTCCGTACGATCGAATATAGCATAGACCTTATAAACACTGGTTGCTGTAGTTGATCAGTGGACCACTGAGTTCTTTGAGTCTCTTTTATAATTATTTCTGAAATTCAACGTTGTTTTATGCAACTTTATACCCGAAATAAAGGTACAAACCCATTATTCCAATCAGCAGTATTTCGTTGTGCCCAACTAAGCTTAAGATCACATTCACTTTTGTATTAAAAGATCACATTTAAAAAAAGCAAAGCGACTAAATCGAAAAAAATGTTTTTCCTAATCCCCTGGTAATTACTTATGATTCCGAAGAAGTAGAAGTAGAAAGCTGGAATAAAGTTGCCAGGTCTGAGATCTAGATTTGAAATTTGAATCGATAAAATATCTTGAATTTTCGAGGGAGTAATCGTCTAATTTATATAAAGCTGAAAATGGGAGTTCATAGTATTCGTAGCGATGGTTTAATGGAGTTTCTCAGCAGACACAAGACACAGTCTATCAACAAAATATTTCCTAAGACACTACCCAGCATTGTCTAAGAGCAATATTACAATCAGCACGAAGATGTATGTATTCTATGAGAAAAATTAACTATCCCAATATTTCATAATTTGTGTCTACCCGAAATTCAAACAAGTATATGCAATCACACTGATGTTTGCCATTGTAAGGAACCATCTCCCTCGAGGGTCAACATTGCTGTATTTCATGAGAAGATCGAAAGTCTACTTGAATTTGCTTATTTCAACTGAATTTTTTCGTTGTAATTGTATAGATGAGTGTGCGTTAAAGCCAGAGATGCTATCAAAGACTATTTTTCGCTTCTACTAGCATAATAGTGTACTATTAGATAAAGCTGAAGATGGTGTTGAAGATGATAGTAATTTACTTTAATCCTCTATTTGTTTCGTTTCAATATTTTCTTATTTTACTGTGTTTTC
>Ga0302271_10003557_pt1 | contig 13072 bp, 10 predicted proteins | sample III_Bog_N1_1_FD_198767 | JGI IMG/M metagenome (GOLD analysis project Ga0302271, IMG submission 198767) | Peat permafrost microbial communities from Stordalen Mire near Abisko, Sweden - III_Bog_N1_1 | ecosystem: Environmental > Terrestrial > Soil > Wetlands > Peat | place: Sweden: Abisko... | reverse complement strand
GAGTTGAAATCGAAGTTATCATAGATGTTGCTCCATTCGTTGTTCCAGTCTATGAAATCCATAGCGTATTTTCCATTTGAGTTGCCTTTTATAGGTCGGTCTTCACCACGGTTACTATTTCCGTGAGTATTAGCTCTGCGATCCATGTTGTCTGTTATGATAAATATTCGGTAAAGTGTCTAAGGTGCTTTTTTGATGATTTTTGTCTAATGTTCTTGATTATTTATGATTAGAATGAAAGAAGTTACCCAATATTTTTGTTATCGAATTTCATTTAGTTAAATATTCCATTCAGACAGCAAGCATATTGATCTGTTATTCCTTAAATAATAAGGAACTTTGTTTGCGTGATTCGGGGAGGTAATTAATTAGATTCTTTTTGTATTTGTTTCCTGCATCGAAGGTTCTTTAATCGAGAGATAGGATTCCCAAAGTTTTGAAATCAAACCCTACAAATTCTAGCTGCTTCTCCACTCTACCTCTGCCCTCACAAATGTGGATTCACCTCAACGCTAGGATCATCACTGTAAAATGATACTGAATTACATTGTAAATTGCTCATTTTCCAACTTTTGTAGCCACTTGTTATGCTCAATTTCTTGTCTCTAGAGGACTACATCATCACAAGACTAAAAGAGCAAACGAGATACTTTGCTAGACTCAAACATGATTACTTCCACTCAACTGAGAAATACGCTGTTCCTGATGTGATTACCCCTGCAGTTGAAGTGACAACTTCAGCTACCATAACAGAAACAACATAAGCCACAACATCTGAACCACCCAAACAAACTGGGAATCTGAATGAAATCATCTCTGGTTCTATCCAGAAAGTCGGTGAAGCTGCTCCCACATATGTCGCTGCACTTAAGTATAACCAAACGATTTTTCCTACATTCACTAAAGTTATATTTCTGGGTTTATCTTTTTTCTATTTTCCATTTAGGCTCGCTCATTTCCGTTCATTGGTGTACAACAATCTTCATGAGAACCTACCAATACTCTACCCTCTGCTCGTAAGCTCTCTCTCTCTCTTTGAAACCTAAATCTTTCTAACCATTTCACGATATTCTTTTAGACAATCGGCACATTCTTCGCTCCTATTTTAATGACAAGAGCATGCGAGATGTTTATTTATGGACGATTTGGGTTCTTCATTTATGATCTGTATACCTTAAAGACATCTGGATAAGGTATGAAAAAGGAGCTTGACTTATCAATATTATGTTGTAACTCTTTATTGTATTTTTGTTGTTGTAGTGTCCTCTCGCTCGGAGGATTTAACATTTGGCATATCCTCACTGCTGCTGTTTGGGTTGATTGGCTTTACTTCAGTTGTACCATTCTACAGGTTCCTTGGACATAATGCCTAGGCAATAAAATAAAGTGCACAAAGGGATCTAATGCTGGCCGAATAAGCTAAATAAAGGCTTGCAAATCTTAAATGAAGTCACAAGATAAAAATAAATATTGTGTGGAAGGTGATATAAAGTAGAATGCAGAAGAGCAGATAATAGATATTCAGCTGGTGATTATGTATGTTTGGAAAAGTTAATGTCCAGGATATATCTGTTGTTGCTTTTTAAAGAGATTTGCATAATTTGGGGTTAACTTTTCATGAAATATGGTGATCGGGATATTTATTAATAATTTCGAATTAATGGAAATAATGGGTACAAGAAATTGGTTTGTCCATTGTGGACTGGAAAATTTAATTACTTTGAAGAAGAAACATCAATGCTTTGTTTGTTGTTGCGATAGGTGTTAGGAGAGGGAGGGAAATAGACTGGGAGAATATTTTGCGTAGTGTTTTTTTTAGAAAAATAAACTTGTGATATTATTGCGCAAGAGAATATCAGAACACACTCATGGATAGCTAAAACATCACCAAGTTAAACGAACAAGGAGAAACAGCTAATAATGCCTAAAACGAAGGAAACAATAGCAAAGAAATAATCGATAAGCAATTGACGCATACAGCAAATGTAACAACTATCACAGACTCTTAGCAGACTCAACCATTGTCTAATCAAAGTGATACAGTCAATGCTTCAGAGTTAAGTTAATAATAACTTCGTGTCCGTAGGCTTAGCAGTGATTAGTTTGAGCTGCAAGGGTTATCTAGTATGGATAGTGTAAGTGATTTGAGTGAATATAGCTCGAACTCGAGGTAGGTTCAAGCAAACAGCAAGGATCTAAGTGTTTCGAGTAGTCCACCAAGGAGTCCATTGATAGGGCAACAAGAATACGAAGACATAGAAGAAGTCTCCTTGGATCCGGAGTTCACTATGGAAACGTGGACGTAGCTGCAATAGTTTGTGTCACTCACCGCAACTTTCTTTTAAAGCGGTATGCACTAATACAAAGCTACATTGAGTGAATATAATGATATTGGGAAAAGAAAGATGATTGTGTGTGGAGGGGGATAAATAATGTTTTTTGTTTGTTTGTGTGCTTTACATCAAGAGCGTAAAGAGCTCAGCTAGCTCTTGAGTGATCTGGAGGAGGAATACAAGAACTGCGTGCTGAGTTGCTTGCAATTCAGGGACAGTTTCAGCAGACGGAAGGATTATTCTCTTGATTCGACGCAACTGCAGTATGTGTCCTTAAACAACAGCGATCTCATCAAGCAATACACGCTGTATAGAGTTGACAATCATGTGAAGCTGAATATTGGTGTGACGAGGGAGTATCTATCTGATATGCTGCTTTATTTGCAGAGAGCACCGTCATTGCTGGTATCTGCCTTGCCCAATCTTTCACAGACGCGAGATCTGGACTAGAATGAATTCATCGATAATGTGAATAACTTCTTATTCTAAGATATCTTAGACTCTCCGATTGCATCCAGACCTGTCTTCAAGCTGCTCGCTGAGCTTGTCAAGGTAAGAGAAACGGGATGATTTTGGATGTTATTTGATGTCTGTTTTTGATCTATGTGCAGAAAGAAATATCCAGTGCTAGGAAGATGGTGGATGCATTCAAAATGGACTCGATTTACATGAAGTTCATCCAAGGGTTCATGAAGAAGACTAGTTTCTAGATATTCTTTGCGTAATCCTTCAAAATCCCGCTGTATTCCATCATCAAAATCAATAAAATACTCAAAATCGATCCAGCTAAGTAACACATTTAACATTGAGTTGGTTGGTGTCTTCATTTTTTATCCAAAATCGTTTGAAATCATCAGAATCACAAGGGAAGACTTAAAACTGACTGCTAAAGCACTGAATACAACTTCTCAATTTGGTGCTCTAACAGACAACAACAGCAGCTGCGTGTCTTCTGTCAAGACATCTGTAGAAAGCATCGCGTATCAGATGAATCCTACTAGCAACAACAACAATGGAGTTACAGCAACAGCAAATCTCCCAGTCTTAAACTAGCAAGGATCATCTAATGTTCTTGAATCTGCTCGGTATTCTCATCCCAACACTACCACCACTTAATAGCCTTCTTAGAGGAACTCCGGTGGAGGGTTTCTAAGCGGACTGTTTAATTTATTCTCCTCCAGCTCAGATCAAAGGAAATCCAGAAAAGGAAGCATTGTTGGAAACAATAATACTACCTAAGATATCCTCAGCTAATCAGCTGCTTCTTAAGCTTCTTCATCAGGAGATGGCGATGGTATCCTGACCAATACGAATCTTTTAGCTAGTTCAGGCCATAAGTCTGCTCCAGGGACTGCAAATACAACGGTTAATTCATCAGGAACTTCCCATACAACTAAGATTATTCTCTCTGACCCACTGTTATTGCAGGACAGCTCCAAACAAAGGAAAAGTAGCCCTCGAGAGAGTGCTAATCTCCCGAAAGGCTATGCCACATGTCACACTGAAGAAACCGCAGGGTTTTTTTTAGAGGAAAACGATGAATGTCTGGAAGAAGAGAAACTCCGAGAAGTCGATCGAAACCTTAACACCCTTAAAAGCGTCACGACTTAGCTTGTAGATTGCTTAATCAAGCATGTGATTTGCTTGCCAAAAGGTGTGAAGGTCCTCTGCAAGCTCATCGAATTGCAATGCGGGTCTCTCAGTGTAAATGAAAGACACGGCGTGCTTTCTTAATTTTTATTAATGAGATGGGTGATTCCATCGCTAGTCTCGCTGCTTCACAGAAATACACTGTCTGAGCTGCATCCAGTGAGATATCAAAACATAGCCATGATTGCTAAATTGCTTTAAAGGATCTTCAAGCAAGAACTCGAAGACGATTAGCTCTCAGCCTTTGTTGGAGGGTTCAGCTAGCGTATCGAAAGATTCTACGAGTATTTATTGAACTTTGATGATACCTTTGTCAGTGAAATCATCCAAAAAGGTGATTCACAGCTATTCGATGTTTCTAATGATTCCTCAGCTGCATTAAGATCTCTCACTTTGTCACTTTAAGATGTTGAGATATTGCTAAGGATCTTTACAGCGATTACCGATGAGAAAGTCAAAGCAGAGCACAAGAAATTCTTTGCCTATGTAGAAAAGTTACTAACAACACATAGATAATTAAGGAGGGAGGAGAAACAGGGTTAGTTGAAGCTTGTTTGAGTTGAAAAATAGGGATAATTATGGTAAATCTAATTCCTTTTTGGTTATTTGTTTTCTTTTTCCCATTTAGAATTGCGAAGATCAATGGCTCGGAGAAGATATTCGATATTGCTACGAAACCAAGTAACTCTACGATCTTGTTCTATGTGTGGAGACCAAGCGAGATGTTTACATCCAGTCTCATTGACTAGTGCCTTAAGATAGCACTGGAATAAGAATAGCCAACGAATAAGACAGATAACAATAAAAATACTACTACAACAACCGCGCCTGCTTCTGCTGAATAATTAGCTTAAATCTAGCGAACAATGCTGTTGAACACAGTGATTCAGTTTCTACAGAAAGTGCACCCAGCTTGTGACATGATGGAGCGAAATCCTGATTTAATAGCGATTCTGTAATTCTACTCTCATCAAGGCAGGCTAGCATAAAAGCTCTTGAGAAACGGGTTGTAACTTAAAATCCAAGCAAATTTTATCCTGGAGTAACTCAAATCCGAAGTCAAAGCATCCGGGCATCAATCGAATTATGCGAAACGGGAGTACATCAGCGATGAGTACCTTGATTGTTTGTTGTAATAGCTTCAATCGCAGCTGCTGGAGAAGCGAAAGAGAGTTGCAGGAAAAGTTAGTGAATTGAAATTTACAGTGCAATAAGCACGAGCGAAATTAGCCTCCGCGAAGATCTAAACTGACAAAGAAAACGCAGAAATGCTCGAACGCACGGTGAAGCATAATGTAGTATTGTTTGCAAAAAAAGCAGAAGTACCTATTAAAATCACGTACCAAGAAGACTGCACGTTGTTGATTGAAAAACAAGATGACGAGCAAGCGTTTAAGGAACAATATGCGCTATTCTTGGAATCAAATCAAATTGGTAGAATCAAATTTATTTGAAATAGAGAGAGATCATGAAGGTTTATGTAACTTTGGTTTGTCTGTGCTATTCTTTGATTAGGTTTCTAGAAACTCAGACAAAAAATGAAGAAGAAAGATTTCGGATTGGTAAGATAACTCACTCAGCCATTCCATATTTTGCTTTGTCTGTTTATTCCTTTGCTGATTTATATTCTTTGATTTTGTGCCCTGAATTCACAGAACGAGAACGAAATCATGTGCAAGACTGTCAAAGAGTAATTCATTAACTTCCAACTTTGTTTAGTTTATTGATCCTCCTCTTTTCCTAACATCTCTGCCTTCCATTTGTAACTCCTGTAGGTTCGTGGATGCGATGATTGAACGACGCATCTTCGACAAGATGATTAACTTCTTCCCGCAGAGCATCAAGGCGTTTCACAAGCAGATCAACTTCTACAATGACTTGCTCGTGGAGAGATTCTTTTTGCTGCCAAAGTTCACAACTTCCAACAGGACTGCACTGTACGACATTGTCCAAACAGCCTTCGAGAAATATCTATGCAGATCCCTCGCTAAAAAGTACAAACGAAACAAATCAATTATTGTGTATTTTCTTTTTCATTCTTGAATTGATTTATTTCCCTAAGATTCTTGCTGAAGAAACCATAATATTTCGATGGGATTAGCAGCAGCTATGAACCAACCAATCATAGGAAATCCAGCTGTTCTTCAGCTAAAGATCCTCAAATGATTCCAATCACCACTGGAATATACACAGATTACAATGAATTGCGCATAGCATCCGTTGTACCAAGTAAAAAAAATATCCTTTGATACTACCCAATCTGCATTATATTTACCCTCTCTTTTGTTTCTATCTTACGAATCTCTTAGGATTGCAATTAATCGAGAGACAAGGTAATCATGTCGATATCCTGTATCTGCTGGATGAATGCGTGGACTACTTGAGAGATATCGCGGAGTTAGATGGTCTTGATAAAAACGACTAGCTTTCACTGCTTCCGTTTATGATCAAGTTGCTGAAGAAATCAGATCTCGCAGATTGCTCCATACTAACGAGGTTTAAAAAATTAATAAAACATAACGCAATTCATGCTAAAGAATCAAAATATTAGACCTAATTATAAGAAGAATTGAGATTATTTTGTTGTTAAAATATTGCTGATTGTTGTTTTCTTCAGAGTGATAGACTGCTTTATGAACACCAAATCATGGGAGAAGAAGATCAAAGTCATGGAATCGTTCGTTATTTTCAAACATGCTGTGTGTGAGCTTGCCAATGATTGAATCTTTTATCTGTGTGTGCGTGTGTGTGTTTGTGTTGGCTGATATTATAATATTGTCTAAAAAAGATTTGTGATCTCTCTCACTGCACCTTGATTAATCATCAAAAAAGAGAGAAAAATTTGTCAAAAATAATACAAATCAAACAAAACTAAACATTAAAAAATTTCCTTTTTTCTGATTACTTATCCCTATTAAAACACATCACCAACCTCCTTCTACTACTGCTACTGTTTGTTGTGTTGCCATATGCCTCCTTCAACAGTGCGCTTCAGCCTCTTGAAATCAGGTGCCATCTATGATTCGTTACTCGCCATCAGTGAATTCAAGAGTTTCTTTCTGCGAAAAGTTGACGCTCAATTAAATGACCCATATGAAACTGCAAATGTCTGGGCGTAATTCATTCAGCGATACATGCAAACTGCTACGAATACATGCTTATTCATTAACAATATTGCAATCACCAGCGATGCTATATTAAAAGCACATCTGAAACTCAAAGGATTCTATGAGAATAAGAGTAAGTAAGACAGCAGTGCTGAAGATAATGATGATAGCATCAAAAGCGATGATTAGCTGGAAATTACAAGAAGTAATAATGGAAAGGAGGAGTACTAGTAGTTCCTTGAAGAACTCGAGCTCTAGAATGGGATAATTGTTGAGAAGTATTCAAATATTCTGAAATGTCTGCTGTCTCCGATGGAAGAATTGATTGAGTCACTCGAAGTCCATCAGATTCAGCTTGCTACAACAAATAACCAAGAGAATCATTCCCTCCAAGATACTAATGACTCCAGTAATTGTAATAAAGATTAATTACAATGATCTCTCTCTCTTTTGATCCATTTCAACTTTTGCTCATAACTTTTTGTTTTGTTTCTTCCTCAGCCTAATTCTAATTCTAAATCTTCGAATTCAACTCGACTTACTTCGATGTGCTCACTGCATCGTTCATTGGACCGACACAAACTCAAACCCAGTAAATATTCCTGAGTCTCTTCTGGAGTGAATACCTTGGAGGTGATAACGGACAGCATTGGGGCGTACCTCGAAAGATGTTCAAACTTCTCTAACAACGATTGAATGTCGAATACGAACTATTTGCGTCTCCCTTGCAGCACACGATGAAACAATATTTCAGTATGCTAGATCGTGATAGACTCTTCGGTAGCTTAGGCAGTTTCATGGATGAGTACTCCAAAACATAAGGGAACTTCGATGCGAACCCTCCATTCGTTGATTCGCTGTTCACCGAATTCGCAGAGAGGATTGTGTATATTATCCAGCAGTAGACTTAGCTGAGCAAGGAATGTGGAGGATTGATATTGTTTCCTTGGAGGGATACGTATGGGTATAATAGATTAATGCAATGCGAGTATTTCATAGACGAAATTGAGTTGCTGAAGAATTGCCATTATTATGTGGAACCAGCAACGGATCTGCCAATCAAAGCGAAGTTTGACTCGTATTTCTTGGTTCTTGGGAATCAACTCTTCAAAGAAAGATACTAAGCATAACCGTATCTACCTGATGATATAGTTGAAGCGTTTCAAATGTGATGTTCAAAAAAGTCTTGAAGAAAGAGAGAAAAAGAGAGATTTTTTTAAATTTTAAAAATAGTTATTGTCTTGTATTTTGTTTAAAATGGTAGTTGTATATTAAAATGAACTCTTTCTGCAAGGTGTGTGTGTGACGAACTATTTGAGAGGTGCACAACATCATGATAATCCAGAATCGGAATTGAATGAACAAGTTAATCAAAGTTAATCAGTTAGATTTAAACAGAAAGAGAACTTTTTAATCAGAAAAAAGAAGCAAAAGCAAAACAACAAACAAACAGAAAACGCACATATTAATAAGTCTTGATATTCTTCTATTCGTTAGATTTGATTTTCCGACAACACTACTGTATTACCTAAGAGATATATTCATTAAGAGAGTGTTGTGTTAGTCTGAGATGAGCAGTACAAGCAGAACCAAGAGAACCACACAATAATAGGGACTTCAGCAATAAACGACTAGCAGCAGTATTATCGATCTAACTCAAATGCAGCAATTAATGTAAAAGCACAATCCAAATGTTAACCGAACACCTTATCCTTCATCCGCATCTCGCTCCAAGACCATTGCTCTATCTGCAAGGCCTCATCTGAACAACACCAGCAATTATTCTAACAACATCTCCATAGGATCATTGATCAACACTACAAGCAGCAATATATCTCTTCTACCAAGCAGCACTACGCTACCTAACAACAACAACAACAACAACAACAACAACAACAACAACAATAGCATTACCAGCAGCAGTAACACCACAGCTTCATCTTCACAACTCAAGCAGCAGCAACAGCAATAATCATACATTCCCTGCTCACTATTGTCAAGCAGCTAAGGATATCTCCAGAACTCCATTGCGTCATTATAAAATTCCTGCAAGATCAGCAAGACTCTCCTGGGATCAGTCGATCTCTCCGATATCACAGTGTCCTCTAAGCGCTGCTCGTCTAGTCTAGCACACAACAATAACAACAGCAGCAGCAGTAGTACTTTCTTAGGGAATCAAAGTTCTTCAGGATGTTCTCCGCTCGATAAACAAAGCGTTATCCGTAAGTACGCAGAGATTCAGCACTAACAGCAGATGCAATTAGCTTAATAGCTTTCATAATCACCTTAAGCATACTGGGTATAATAATACTCAGCTATTGGGAAAGCATCACAGCAGCAGCAGCTTTAAGCAGAATAACTTAAATAATGCAAAGCTAACAGTAACAGCAAGGAGAACCACGATTTGCTTGCATTACAGAAGCTTTAGGAAGCATTAAAGCATGCACAGATTCATTAATCACAGCATAAAACCCAGTAATGCCATGATTTAATCAACTCCTCTGCTAAATAGCTAAATGCAACTAGCAACAGACCTTAGCGCTATGGGATGCCTCCTCCGAAGCACGCACAACACTAAATCCTTTTGAATTCTTCTGTATCACGAAATCCTCTCGTTCCTTCTGCTAAAAGCAGCATATCATCTGAGACTCGCTTGACTTAGACAATTCCTTGCATGTCAGCGTAAACGTTATGCACGTTGAATGCTGATAATGAATGCGATGAAGATGATGAGAATATTATTGCACTGCACAGTAATCGCTCTGCATCATCGGTATTGATAGCATCTTAGCAGTCACAAGCGAGTTCTCATAGGAGATTGCCTAAATCTGCGAGTTCGATTAATATCAGAAAGAATAACTCGATGGGTAACTTCAATCAAGAATAAAAGGGGAATCACAATAATAGTAGTAGTGGTAGCAATTTGAATGCGAAGAATGGAAGAGATCCCAGTGTTTAGAGTACCATGAACATATCTTGGAAGTAGATCCTAGCGAAGAGCAACCATAAATAGTCAGATTAGTTGTATTAGCAGTAGCCATATTTGCAGGGAATCATGACTATGGAAGAGTTGAATGTTAGTGATGATAATAGCAATAACAACAAGGTGAAGGAGACTACTGAAGACATGAATCATGGTTGTTTGAAGCAACGCGAGGAGTAATTAGTAGCAAGAGTATGCTTCTTGGAGAAAGAAGGTACATTGCTGGCTGAGAATATTGCGAATGAAGATAACAATGCACAGATACTCCGCAAAGAGCTTAGTGTTTGTCAAGCGTAAAGAGAATCTGCTAAATTATTATAATCACAGCAATCGTCTTAGAATATGCAGTAGTAACGAACTCTGGAGAAGAGTAACTTCAATCGCTTGAGTAGAGACTAAGAGAATAGTACAACAAGCAATTATACAGCGAATGCTTAACATAGACATCAACAGTAATAAATCACAATGCTTGGAAAATATGTTGATACACTCAGCTTAAAGCTAGAGCATTTAGAGGAAGCTGAACTCAATAAGAATCAGCAATAATAAATGGTATTAGAACAGCAAGAATAAGTGGATACTTCTTATGTGCGATACTAGTAGCTTATGGAGAAATACAAAGCACTGTTGGTTGTGTCGCAAGAAATAGCGAGCGAAAATGCATTCTACTAGCAGACGTTGTGTTAGTTAAAGGCACAATGCATCGAAGGGACTAGCGAATAAAGTATGCTTGGAAGTAGTGTCATTAAAGCGTTGTCGATTGGGAAATTTAATTCAATGAAGGCTTCATGAAGGAAGCAAGGGAAATAAAGTAGAAAGATAGAATGATTGTGTATGTGCCAGTGGAAATAAATAAAAGCTCTACTGACACTAAAGTATTGCTTGTTTTATGGTTTGTAAATAAAAAATAATTGATTGTAATTTAATTCTATTGTATTCCAAATCAACTTAAGTATTATCTGGAATTTGAAAAAGCGACTTATTTTCAATAACACTTCAAGTGCTGTATTATTACTAGCCCATACGCGTTGAAGTAAATTATTAATTTGTTTTTTCGGATTGTTTAGAAAGTAATTTCCTCTGCCTCAAACGAAATTATTCTTTCTATCGTTCTTAATCATCGACGGTGTAAGTGTCTGTTGAAAGTGGATAATAAATAATACATTTGCAAATACAATACCCATCCCGTTTGTGCTAGCCAGAGCTACTCCCAGAGAAATTATTGGGAGATATTGCGCGACTGACAAAAAGTTATCCTTCCTTTGGAAGAGTTCTAGGTTATTAATATAAATTATTAATTGTTTTGTTAAGAAGAAGGTTAGTTCTTAAATTAATTGCTGTGGCCGTGCCTTCCTATCAATCTATAGCTCCCTAAAGGGTTTTTTCCATATGGCAGAAGGATAAAATGCTGCTTGGAATAACTAAATGATCAGCTGCATCGATAAACAAGGAAAAATGAGTAGAATCGCTGCTGAAATTAGTAAACTTCAAGGATAAGTGATCCACAACAATAAGAGTAGTACTATCCAGTAGCTAGGTGACAGATAACTTTGGAGAAGGACTATTACAGCTCAGTCAAGTGAAGAATAGCAAGCATCGAAAATATCTTCATTTGGAGAGAGATACAAGATGTATTTGGGAGAAATCAAGAATGTTAAATAATTTGACTAGCCATAATCAGCGCATAAGCATCCTCGTACTGGAGATACTCCTGCTGTTGTTACTGTTACTACTGCTTGCAGTTCCTTTAAATTACCTGAACTTAAATACTAATTAAAAAAGACACTTCCTATGCTAGTCACATAGCAATCATCATCGCCTTATGAAAGAACAAAATCATAAAACTATTCCTCTAGCAACAGTAGATTAAACTAAATATAGTAGTTATCTTCAAGGCTCGTAATAACAGAAATGGCTCCAACACATAGCGTTTCTCAACTTAATAAGGAAATAAAAACTACGACAGCAATTGAAACAGTAACAACACCCATTCGCAAGGAAAATCCTTTGGGATTATCATAATCATAATAATTACCATTCTCTAGTCATTTAAATAACTACTTCCTTCATGATCCTAAGCCATTATTCAATCATCATTATCATCAGCAACAACAATCTAACTCATCATCTGTCGGATTTGATGCTTCAATATTATTGAGTGCTTCTAATGCAATTGAATCATCTTTGCACCTCCTCGAAGATACAACGATTAAATCAATCTCAGAGGAAACCATCAAGAAACTAAAGAAACATCAAAAAACTAGAGAATAACTGTCGCTTGTACGGGAACACAAACGGTATGGTTCATTATTGCGATAACGAACTACAACATCTCAAAACTTTTAATCAGATTCACTTGTTAATCTAACATAACTGTCTGCATCTTGCAAGCACATTGATAGTATTCTTCCAGGCAAGCAATCACAGAAACAAAGGAGTATCTTAAATCCAAATGTAAAGTAATTATCAAACAACTACCAATAACAGCAACAGCAATAACCACCACAACCACGGCATACCGTAAGAAACAATTCTTCTCTATCACCGAACAAGCAAACACAGTCGACATAAGCAACCTGCTCAGAACAGGAAGAAGTCCGAGAAAAGATTGACTCCAATTCAGCATTAGCTAGCTCGAATATACTTCCTACATCGACTAATCTAACACAATGTCCATCAGTGTAACAGCTCCAGCAGCACATTCTCAAACAACCAATCAGTAACGCAAATCCAGAAATCAAACAAAAAAAGGCTATTATTGTTGTATGCTTATCATCCACACAGGGCCTAGAGCATTTCTAAGCGAAGAAGATCGAAAGATCTATGGAGATCGCTTCATTCAAGGATACACTAAGATCAGTCTCCTTGGGAAGTAATTATTTTCTTCTTTCTGTGTGTTTTTTTAACCTTTTTTTGTTTCTCAAACACACACTCATGACTCTAGGGGTGGTTTTGCAGCAGTCTGGTAGGCGATAGAGGACAGCACAGGAAAATACGTC
>Ga0302271_10003556_pt1 | contig 13073 bp, 14 predicted proteins | sample III_Bog_N1_1_FD_198767 | JGI IMG/M metagenome (GOLD analysis project Ga0302271, IMG submission 198767) | Peat permafrost microbial communities from Stordalen Mire near Abisko, Sweden - III_Bog_N1_1 | ecosystem: Environmental > Terrestrial > Soil > Wetlands > Peat | place: Sweden: Abisko... | reverse complement strand
AAAAAAAAGAGATTTCATTTGAACAATTCAAACAATTTAAAAATACATTTGATTAATCTAATTTGATGATCTAATCATCTTTTAAATCCTAAATGCAGCGACTCCTCCGTGATGTCTATAGCTCAAATACTATCAACCTCCTTTCAAAAAAAACACTTTCTTCTTCTTGTTTTTTATTATTTCTTCTTTACATGTCTGCCTTTGTATCACATAAGCTCCTTCTCAATAGACCCTCTCTTGATCGCTTTTTCATCGAAAAGAAACTTATCTTTATGTACTTCTTTGTTCGATGATTAACCTGCTTTAGAATTCCTTTTTTATTATTTCTCAGATGAGTGAATACTGTGATTATTCTCAAAATTCATCATCCTCACTGACACCGTCGGAGTCTATGTGTTAAATAGCGATTTCTAATTCTTTTCATTTGGAGTGCTAGCACAGTTCACTGACACTTTATTCGGTGAACCCACTAAGCTTCCCTTCTATGAGCTTATTTTACTGTGCTTTTCGGTAGAAGTCCCATCGAATTCGGGGATGTTTTCAATATCATACACTCCTTCATCGTTCAACTCCTCCATGTAGATCTAATTATTCGGGATCTAAATGAATTACTATTTCCGCTGCTAACCATTATTGAATTTATTTGGTCGATTTATTCGTAATAATGCAGTGTGTTTTCTCGGTACGATATGCTTTTTCTTCTTCTTTTTCTTTTCCTTTGCATATTCTGGATCGTTAGAATGCTCGAATTCTATTAACTTATCCATGTCTTCTTGGCCATCCTCGCTGTCATCTTCCTCTTCCTCGCTGCTTTCCGTCAATGAAGAACTTGATATTCCATCGTTATCCATATTGAGATTCTTAATATTCTGCTGAATTCTCATGCTATATTGCAGCCAAGCAGAAAATGACATACTCACAAACAACCTTCTGACGATCGGATTGACTCCTTACGATCGCTGCTGACTTATCCTAGACTTCATGAGTTGTGTTTGTTTTTTCTTGATTAATGCAATTTTCTTCAGGGATACTTTCTCTTCTGTTGCGAGTATCTCAAACGATGTATTCTACTTGGTTCTTTCGCTCTCGGTGATTGGTGGTGGCAACTAATAGACTGACTCTTGCAAGGCGAATTTAAAGAAGAAAAAAAAGATCTCATTGAAATAAATGAACCCATCATAATCGCAGAATATATTCATCATCATAATCCTTTTCTCTGCTTCTTGCTTTTGCTTGACGTAGAATTTATCAACTTTAGTCTGCAAGTCCTCCGGTTTGATATCTTTATTCAATATTTTAATGTCTTCTTCAAATTCCTTGCGTTCTTTCTCATAATCGAGTCCAAGTGGCGCAGGTAACTTCAAATATAACTCCGAAATCAATCTCTCATGAATTTTGACTCCATTGTGCTTCAATGTCATAGCCACCCATTCATTCTTGAAAATTTCTTCCTGCTCACGGAAATTCTATAAAGGATTATCAGGATTAATGTAATTATTCTCGAACTCATTCATAATGATCAGCACGAATAGATTCATCAGAATGTATGATTAAACCGTGTAGAACGACAGAAAGAATGCGATGCTGATAATGCCAGCTTGTTTATACGCGTCGAACATAACTAAGTACCAATTTTCACCTGTGCTGGATCGAAATAACAACAAGAAAGATCTGTGGAATGTGCTAAAGTTGTTGAAGCTGTCGATGACATCACCAGTCCTGGAGATTTAAGATCATCAAAATGTGAGAAAATAGATATGGATTTGGATGATATTTTGAATTTACGTAATATTGGAAAAGAGGAAGCAAGCCAAGATGGAGAATATGAAATAAAATAGTAAAAACAGCGAGGCTGCGTTGATCAGCTTCGGCAGAGCAAAAACAGCAGTCTAGACAAGCTTATTCAATCCTTAAAACGACTTTATCAATTTCAACAACCTCGTGATTCTTAACACTCTCAGTAACCTCACAATCTATGGTCCTACTGATATTACACTGAGAGCTTATTTCCCAATGTAACTGAGCATCGTGTCGACTATCGATGAGCCTACTACAAACAAGTCAAATTTATTACTCCCCAAGTATAAGTATCCTTGGATTCCGAATGCGATGATCTTGAACAGTGCTTCAGCGATAAACACACCAGTGAAACCAATGTTTATAACAGTTAATACGCTATCGTAACTTGAAGGAGATGTGTCATATGCCATTGCCATGACAATTACATTCACGATAATGCATAGGATTATGAATGTTTCCATTTAAGTTGATCTCACTAGTCGCCACATCTTTAAAGAAAAAAGAAATGTCAAGAGAGAATAATGTCGAAACAAATTTCACAATATGTTGATTACAAGTTATCTGAGTTTATTCTCTGGCTGCTTGATGGACGTGAAATCAGGTGTAGATTTGACAATCAGTGTCTGCAATTCAATCCACTAGGCTTACTCGCTGGTGAGAAACGCATTCTGGGATTTCTTCTATGCGATGTCAAAATTAAAGGATATAATAGCTGTGAACAGATTGATCGAGAAGAAACTGCCCACGAAGATGAACACCGCGAAGAACAACGCGAAGTATTTATTGCTGTTCTTAGCAGGGCCAGCATCACTGGCATCGATAAAATGCCAGAAGTAATCTGGCCAACCCTCAAATGTAGAGAGCACAAAGAGAAACAGCATCCCACTGCCAATGTTTTCCATGTTCATATCATATGTCATCCATTTACCTCCTATGTTCGTACACTTGAAGACGATAACAAAATGGAGATTCCATAAAAACAACATTAAAATCTTATTTTGTTTACCTCCGTTTCGTGATACGAAAATTTATCGAGAATGATCTGAAAGTTGTTATTTTATGAGCTGTCGAACACACAGTGTTTCATTTTATCCCGCATAAGATTCATTCCGAGAATCGCGAACATCAACCAGATGAGCATCACTACCACCATCATATTCGCGATACCACTCACAGACTCCAACAATGCGGTTACAATGAGCTTCATAGAAATATTGTGGGAGAGAATCCTAAGAGGTCTTAGTGTCCTTAGCAACCTGAGAATCTTCAGGGCACTTAAGTCAACACTAGATAAGCTTAAATCAATGAGACTGCTAAGGACTATGAAACAATCTAGCTAAGACCAAGAATCTCGCAGATACGATCCTTTATCTTAAACTAAACCTAACGCGATAACCTTTACAAGAGCTTCCACTAAGAAAAAGAATGTAAAGAACTAATCCAGGATAAAACTAATATATTATGTGATCGTTGAAGAAGAATTGTATGTATCGAATGTCAGCTTTATGGAAGTCATGAGGATGACTCTGTTTTGCAGAAGAAAAAAATGAAGTTATCAGCAAAAAACCAAAAAAATCTATTTAAAATGCCAAATAAAAGCTGCTATAAAACTTACGAGAAAACGGATTTCTCGAAGCTCGGATGCTTATAAACTTTGAAGCATAACCTCCTGAAGATATTCCTCTTTGAAAAAATATACAGCGCTTTCTTGCAATCAACACCTTCGTAATACACAAAAGGCTTCTTTGATCGAGGAGCAGAAGATGAGGTAAGATCATTTGAAATATCTGCGTTGTCATCTTCACCATTTTTCTCAATAAACGTGTCTTCTTCAGCACCTTCTGTGATTATTATCACAGTTCCCTTTCGTTTAATCTATTCCGCTTAAGATTTCGTGTAATTTCTGTCTGATAAAACCACTGATGTCTCAGCTATTGTATTCTTATTGAGCATCGAGTAAGATGATATCCCTGTAGTTGCGTTATTGATATTCGAAGCATTTTTATTTGTCTGAGTCGAATGCAGTGCCAAATCCGGTAAGACTTCGATTCTATTAGCAATTTCCTATTTATCACTTTATATCTCCTATGAATCAAACGAATCCATAATGATTGCTAAGACTAAATTCATAAACACATAGTTTCCGATGAAAATCCATGAAATCAAGTATGTAAAGCACATAAAGTTCGGCACCATAGGTGAAACTAAACAAGTCGTTAATAAATCGTTCCAATTCTCGATTGTGAGTAAATCGAGAACAGCTAGCAAAGCATTAGGGAAGCTATCGAAGTTTAGTCGAGACGGAACTTAAGATCCTCCGATAAATTGTCCTCCAAATAGACTCATTCCCAGAAGGGAATAGATGAACATGAACAAAAACAGCAGCAACAGAGTGTAGACAAATTATTCCAAGATTGAAGATATTGCTGTGATCATCAGTTTCATGAATTGCAGTGACCGAAGTAGTCGAGTGACTCGGAGTACTCTGAATACTCTAAGGATTCGGATTGATCGGAAGGCTGAAAATGAACTACCATTTCCTCCAAGCAAAATGAATTCAGCCAAGGAAACTGTAACGATCAGCCCATCGAAGATATTCATTTTATCGGAAGTATACTCAGTTACTCCCAGCCCGATGATCTTCAAACCCATGTCCACTGTGAAGATCATTGTAAAACATGTGTTCATTGTGCTCATAAATTGGATGCCTTGGGTGAAAATACAGAGAAATAATTAAAAAGTTAGTTTCAAGAAAAAACAATTTTATTTTTTGTTCGTTTATTTCTTGATTCGCTTACTAGAATCTGAGGTGAGGAGCCCATCGAGACAGAGAATGATAGTATTCATGACTACACATAACATTATGAAGTTATCGAAGGAAGAATGCAGGACTATCCTCTTGATGCATCTTCTAAAAGCTTGAATCAGCCCAAATATCCCTCCTTCGTTTTGCTCGGATATTTCGGAGGAATAATTCAGTGTCTTCAGCATAGCCCGAAGGGATTTCCCTGATTTGATCCTGATACTCAATGGTAGAATATCTTCCCCTGAATTCTAACTAGAGATTGTCGCGATTCCCCGTAATTCATAATTCGAAATCTACTTGCTTCTTTCTCGAATAAACTCTTCATCTATCCCTTATTTTCTACTCTACAGCCCATGTAAATTAGAGACTTTCTCTTCCTAGTAACCACTACTAGAGCTACCCCTTGCTTTGAGCATCGTTGAGAATTATTCATTTTCTAGCTGAATGTCTTCTTTTCCTTCTGAATCTGTTCTTTTCAAAGAATTTGAGCTTGCATTATTTAGAGCCAAGCTTTTGTTTATCGGATCAGCTTAACCAACATTAGTTTAATTACTGTTTTTTCCACTGTTAAACTTGCTTTCAATCTGTTAAATATTTTTTGTCTCATCCTCCGCATCTTCAAAGAAGATTTTATTCTTCGCTTTCGCAAGATTCCAATCGTTTTCAAGTTCATTTCCTTTAATTATTCTTCCTTTCTTTATTGTTCCACTTATATTCGTACTAATATTATTAACATTCATATTGTTATTCACGTTATTGCTGTTTAAGCTATTCCTTTTGCTGTAAATGCTTTTATTCGGAAGAGGGCGAGGACTTGAAGGGTCATCTCTACTCTTCGACAAAGCTGCGGAATAGATCTTCCCATTGAATTATGAAGAATCCTAACTTTAACGTTTTATCACTTGCAAATCCACACACAAGCGATTACCCAGCCCTTTGCTCTCTTGACTATCTCGTTTGATAGATACTTCTTTGAAATCCCATTCATTCTTTCCGCCAGTAGCTTTTTCACTTGAAAAAATCTGGGAATTTTCGTGTTTGCTGGAGGAATCTTCTAATAATTGCAATTACAATTTTTTAGATATAATAGCTTATTTTTGATTATTCAGCGATTGTTCTTGATTTTTCACTGAAACTCTGTCATCTCTAGAATTATTGTCCTTAGCCGCATCGTTTGATTTAGAATTCCCTCCAGAGTTATTCTAATTGTTGTAGAGGTTGCTGGTTTTGTTTTTCGACGAGAAAGGAGAGTTATTGGAAGATTCTTTCTTGGTGTCTAGATTATTTATCACTCCAGGATAGAATGAAGATAAATTTGCGTTATTACGAGGACTTGCTGCTACTCCTACCACTGCCATTGCCCAACCTGCTGCGTTACTAAAGCTAAACGATTCTTGCTTTTTGAGTTCACTGACCTTAGAGAGTATTTAGGAAATATTATCTTATCCAAATTTATCAATACTTTGCTCTGTTTCTTCATTTTTATGCTTAATTCTCCCCAGAACCCAGTCGATTCTCTCGGATTGTCTGTAGATTGCAAGGAAATCGTTTTCTTTTTAAACAAAAAAAAACAGTAAAATTAATTCCCCACAAAAATGGAATTCTTTGATCCAGGATACATGACTTTAACCCTTTTCTAATAGGATTTTATTTTAGCTCTTTACCAGCATATTTATATTTCTTTTTGGTGACAAGTGGGAGAGAAGTTGTGTAGGTAATCTAAAACTTGATGGAGTTGATTTTCCTGATTTAGTCTTGCTTTCTTTGTTCTCTTAATACAATTCTCTTCTTCGGCAAGACATCATCTGTGTAGTCATTTGGTGACAGATAAATTACTCGAGGTTTGAGATACTTCGGATTCAACTCTGATTTCAGACTTGCTATTGCAGTGGATTCAGCTAATTTAAGCTTATTCATTTCGTTATTGCTGAAATTGCTATCAAAATATGTGTTTTTCTGTCTTTCATTAGGGTTGAGTTGCTTTATCTCATCAGTCATTCCGTAAGAATCACATATATTCTTTTTATTCTAGATTAAAACGTTAAAATATGTATAATTAATATATAATTTGTATCTTTTTAATAATTTCTAAGCCCAAAATAAATCAATTGTAGAAAAGCAAAAGAAAAATAAAACATTATTTTACTTCCTAGTCTTCTTAATTGTCATCAGCTCTTAGAAATAGACTTACACGTGGGCTCTTTACTGTATTCATGGCTCGCAATGACCCTGGAATAATGCAACCTGTTGTGAGTTTCTTTTGATTCATGGTAGGGTTGCCAAATCTGAGATTTGTTTCCGATTCGATTTTAAACTTAGATGCAAAACTCGTCTATGCTCTCCAGGCATTATCATTATGGTGATTCACATTCAAGCTAGATTGTATACTCTCTCGACTTGAAGAAAGATACTACGATTACTATTGTTAAAAGCTGCTTTATTTGAAATTAGATATCATTCTCTTTGGTGATGTGTCTTTATTTTTATGGTTTGATATGGAATTCATTGGAGATTGCAGGGAATTACTATTTTCGCCTGATTAATGGCTGTTCCCAGAAGACATAGAAAGCATTGGCTTTTTGAACTGCGAAGAATGGATATTTTGATGCTTTTGAGGGATAATTAGCTCAGCAGTATCGCTTCTTTTATGAGACTTTAAAGATGCAAAAAACTCTCTTTTTTCGGAGGATGTAGATTTCCTTTTCAGTTTAGGGATCTCAAGCTAGTTAATAGTCTTTTATGACTCTTTTTGAATGCTTTTGATGCTTTTTGTTAAGTATGAAGATTAACTTTCGATTGAGTTTCTTTTCAAATTTTTATTATTTTGAAATATCCCCTCATTTTGCACATCTTTGATCTACTAACTCGCATATGCTTAAATGTGAGTATTTTCTATCAGCATATCGTTGAAGGCCTTTCCCCCCTTTTGAGCTTGTTTCTCACGTACCTCCATTTCATGGAAAAACTCTTCGTCATCGAAAGCATCTAAATTATCATCCACTTTTACACCAACGTAATTGTCTGAAAAAGGAAATTCCCTAAGGAACTTTTTAGTTGACTTTCTAGGCTGCTAGCGCTTTCTCACAACGAGCTCATTTCGCTTGTTGTAATTGATGTTTTTGTCGGTAGTGATATTATCTTCTTCGGAATGTTAGTTTTAAGGTTTTTTAAGAGCCTTCTATTTCTGACCTTTCAGTGGAGTAAGAATTACCATTCCATTTTGAACATGCAATTATTGCCTTTTTGAGAGTTGATTTCGTTTGTTTGGATCAAGAGAAATCTATGAAATCGAGCTGCTGCCAGAAATCGGAGAATGTAAATCTTCATCTATTTATTTGTTGTCGAATTTATTAATAAATCACTCAAATTTATTCATGAAAAATTAAACTAATGTAAACTCACGGATATCTTGGTGGATTTAAAGAAGTAGTTGGATTTCCTTATGTGATTTCGTATCAATACCACTAGGAATCTCGATAATTTCTGAAGTTAGCTTAATTTTTTTGTCTTCATCGCTGTGTTCATTCTCATTCTCTTCTTCCGATATTTACTGGTTATACTCCGTACAGTTCGATACTTTCTAAGGAATATTATTGGTATTACTAGTGAAACTATTGACAAATCGTTTTTTCATTTGGAATTTTCCGAAATTTGCTTTAGCTCTTTCTATTTAATCCTTTGACAATTTCGAGGTAGCTGCGTTACTCGTAGGCGACTTGTAGCTGAGCTTTTTTCTAGTTATTTAGTTTTTCATGGCAAATCTAGGAATTTTATTAGTATTTTCAGTAGAATCTTCATTTTCTTAATTCTTTGATCCCTCCTCGATTCTTTCCATGAATGTTGGAGGAAAACCACCGAGTTACAGCTGTGAAACAGGGACATGATGGATATGAGAAAAATGATGCTGAGGATGGAAAATAGAAACTTACTGATCATTCTTATTGTAATTTTCTCCTTCTTATCCTGTCAAATTCTGAATTTCAATCTTTTAAGCAGCTATTTATTTTCTGCTTCTGAAAAAACACCAACAACAGCAAAGATTCTTAAGGAATCTCTAGACAACAGAGGAAGCCTACTTTTTTGGCTTTTCTCCTTTCAGCCTGCTTGGATAAGAATATTTATTGGAGATGTAAATTCCCCATTGAATCAAATTTGTCATATTAAATCCTGCTTTCAGTGAGCTTTTATGATCCTTTTCTGAACCTGACAGCTGCTTTTATTGCTGTCCACTCTATCCAGACTGCTACTGTATTGCTTCGGTGTACTTCACACCAATAATAGCAATGACTAGATTCAAGAAAAAGAAAGATCCTAAGAAAATCGTTAGCAGAAAGTAAAACAGTGCATAGTACTTTATTATCCAAAACAACAAAACCAGTTAGCAAAAGTAACCAAAATATTATTAATAATTAAACAATTTATGTTTGCAATAAATTTGGAATTTGCTTTGCTTACCGAGAAGCCAACCTGTATGTCTTGCATAATCGTTGACCATCCTTCATTCGTCACAACTATGTAGACGTTTAAAAGTGACCAGCCAAAAGTGTCAAAATTATAGAGGTCCATATTTGGACTCATCATTCCCTTGCCGCATAAATAATCAGACGGGCAATCAGAATCACTGGCACACAGAACGAGATTAAAGATTTCATCCCCATATTGTATTCCTGTGGAAGCTTAATAGCATCTGCTTTTCAGTTATCCACTAAATAATTGCAGTCCTGCGATTCCAAAAATACAAAAGAAAAAGCCTAGAATGATAATCGCATCTTTCAGCAGAGGAATTGCACTTAATAAAGCAGTGAGTAATTAATTTAGTCCTTTGATTTTAGACACTGAACGAAGGGGACGTAGGACTCGAAGTGATCGAAGTGCTGAGAGGTTCAAAGCGTTGGAGTTTAAGAAATATGGTAAATATCCAGTGATGATAATAGTCATATCTACGACATTCCAGGCGTCTCTGAGATAGGAATTTTTAGGGATTACAAATCCAAATGACAAAACTTTCAAGATCATCTCAATAGTGTAGATTATTAGTAAGGATAGATCAATAGATGGACTGTTGTCTGAGGAAGTTGTTGGGTCATCCTTAGCAAGCAAAATAGAGTTTAAACCAATCACCAGTAAGCTAACCCATGTAAACACGCTGTTGGTCACAATCTATTGAGCACAGTAGCTTATTTTTCTTTAAAAAATTTAAAAATAATTTACAGAAAAAAAGGGATAAAGACAAAGTAAATAATTATTTTAATCAATAAATTAAGTACTATTTGAGCAGCCAAATTGACTTGAACATTTTCTTTATGAAATTATCTGCGCGATAGAGCTAGATCCTATCAAATTCGTTCATTTTTATGATGTCGAGCATTGGCTCATTCACAATTAAAAGATTGCTTTTGTCATATTCATTCTGGAGATCTTGATATTCAAAATCTTCATAATTATAGGACTTCGACTTCGTCAACCCATCAGAATATTATGATTTCTGTAAGTCAGGGCAACCATCTTCATCTTAGTGGTCTTCATCCATGAAAGCTTGAGCTATTTTCAAGTAAATCTCTCTATGCTTTCCTTTCTGTGGAAAAACAAAAACATAAAAGGTAATAAATGTGCTTTTAAAATCTTTGTGCATTTTTCAGAATAAATAGCTGTTTACTGTTATTTCAAACTCCCTGGCCATCTCCGAAAAAGATGAAAAACCACTTTGCATATCACTAAATGAAGAGGAACAATACGAAGAAGACAGACTCTTATTGTGTTTGTCATCAAGGCTGCTTGATTTATCTTGGTTCTTTTCAAAGCTACTGCTTTGATCGTCATCGTCCATTTCGTCTTCGAATTTAGAACTATGCAAGTCGTCTTTTAAAAGCTTCTTGAGTCTTTCAAGCCAATTCATTTTATCTGCTTGAGGATATTAACCAAACAAAAAGAAATAAGATGTCAACAAACTTTCTACGCAGCTGCGTTGATGGACAATATTACCTGAACCCGTTGGGGTTATCTTCATTGGATCTGCCCAATCTTCAAAGTAGACCTTTCTTTCTGTTTTTCCTTAATTATTTGTTGTTGTTATTTTCTGAATTTTTACATTAAAAGTTACAAAGTAGAACCTCCCGAGTTTTTTTCATCAAACAGAGTTAAATTTTTAAATGAAACAGGCACTTATTCATTTGATTTTTAAGATGAACAACTCAGAAACCCTTCTTCTTTTATTAATACTTTTGAACTGAAGTTGATTTTTCTGAAAAACTCCAATTTAAAGTTTTGTTGAATTCATTTTATCTATCTTTAACTGAAAGTTTAGAGTGTTAAATTTTATATTTTTTTAAACAATTTTAGATTTGATTAAAATGAATATCCTCTTCTGCCAAATTCTAATTTACAGATCATGTAATAATATTCCAAGAAATTATTTATTATTTTTATGCCTTGACAATTAAATACACCTTTTCAGAGAGAAAATTCGTCTTTCTTTGATCTTAATTCGGGTAAGAGCAAAGTATTGTCTAGATTGAGATTAAATAATAACCATAAATCTCCACAGAAAGGCCAAAATAAGCTGAGGATCTTTCAATGATGTTTCATAGGTGGGATATTTTTATTATGGAATTAAACTCAAATAAGTTCCAGAAATACTTGGTAAAAAAGTAATAATTTTAAAAGATAATAAAAAATAATATCATTTGATGTCAAGAATTCTGTTGGCACTCTGCTTTATATTTGTTGTGTCTGCAGCAAAGTAAACCTACCCGATTAAGCATGTGGTCGTGCTTATGATGGAAAACAGATCGTATGACCATATGTTAGGATGGATGTAAGCTGGTGGAGAATTCGGAAATCCTGAAGTTGATGGGTTAACTGGAAATGAGTGTAACTTCAAAGACCCTTCTGACTCATCGCTAGGGGAAATCTGTGTGAGTAAACAAGCCCCTGATCACAGTGACTATGATCCAAACCATTCTCCTTAGGCAACCACTGAGAGAATTTTCAGTTGTCTGTATGATTCTTCAAGCACTGAGCAGAGCAATTCTACAAACCCATGTGTTAATCATGCTTCAATCGATGGTGATGCAAATATGGGAGGGTTTGTTCTGAGTGCTAATTAAGATGGATTATCAGGTGAGACTGAAATGAGTGCTCAAAATACCACTGATGTGCCTATTATCACCACTTTGGCAAACGAATTCACTTAGTTTGATAATTATTTCTGCAGCTACCCTGGATGCACTAATCCAAATAGATTGTTCGTGCACATGGGCACTTGTGACGGCTGTGTTGGAAATGAGTAAACAAAAGGGTAAGTTAAAAACACAACTATTCAAGAAGAACTAGCCAAAAAGGGATTGTCTTGGAGATACTATTACGAAGATGATCCAGATGAATGGTTCCTGTTTATTGATTATTTCAACAAACATTTTTGGAATAAAAATCTTTTCCCTCAAATGGAAAGATTCTACACAGATGTTGCGAATGGAAATCTCGCAAATTACACTTTCATAAATCCAGCTGAAACAGTAAATCCTTCAAAGATAGATACTAAATCATTCGGCTTGATGAATGACCAACACCCAAACCACAGTGTCAGAGAAGGTGAACGTCTCATGAAAAATGTCTACGAAGCTCTAAGAAATTCCTCCGTTTGGAATGAAACTCTTTTCATCATAACTTACGATGAACATGGTGGATTTTATGATCACGTTTCTCCACCTCAAGAAGACGTACCTTCCCCCGATGAGAAAGACAATTATCTTGGATTTGACTTCAAAAGGCTCGGATTGAGAGTCCCAATGATTCTCATTTCTCCTTGGATTGAAAAAGGAAAACTTATCCATGAACCTGCTCCTCATCAAAAGCCCTTCCCCTCTTCACAATTTGAGCACTCCTCTATTATTTCCTTGATTTCAAAGATCTTTGGGATTACTCATAAATTCTCAGTGAGAACTGAATGGGCAGCTACATTCGATGATTTACTGTTGACTAGAACTGAACCCAGAACTGATTGTCCACTGGAACTCCCTTACATTCCTCCTCCAAGCGCTGAAGATTTCAAGTTCCTCTATAATTTGCCTCTTAAAGACAGGCTAATTAATAAAGTTAAGTCAATCTGCTAGAAGCTTAGACCTAATGATAAAACCTGTGGAGCAAACGTCAAAACATACTAGGACTTGATTGAATTCGTTAACGAAGAATAAGATATTTTAGCTTCTTTTTATTGAAGTTATCTCACTCAAGTATCTTAAATTTCATTATTTTTGAAGATTAATGCATGTAACTTTACATGTGAAATGCGCTAAGAAATCAAGGGCATACTAAAGCTTATTTCTTGTTGTTATTATTATCTTTAATAATCTGCATTAAAACCTCACAAAAATTGACAAAAGAAGAAGAGACTGTAATTAAATGACTGTAATCCTCTTTGCATTTGATTATTTTTCTTTTTTTCTTCGAATAAGTTATTTTCGATTTT
>Ga0302271_10003555_pt1 | contig 13074 bp, 8 predicted proteins | sample III_Bog_N1_1_FD_198767 | JGI IMG/M metagenome (GOLD analysis project Ga0302271, IMG submission 198767) | Peat permafrost microbial communities from Stordalen Mire near Abisko, Sweden - III_Bog_N1_1 | ecosystem: Environmental > Terrestrial > Soil > Wetlands > Peat | place: Sweden: Abisko... | reverse complement strand
TCTTATTTCTGAGGATTCAATTCATTTTCTTCTTCGAAAAAGATAAAATCATAAATTCCTATTTAAAAACATTTTTGCTTTCATTGCTAATCCTGAATTATTTTACTTAAATCGTATCGATTAGCATATAATCAATTTGAAAATATTTAAATATTTACATGTTGATTGTTATGAAGATTGCTTTCCTTTTAGAGATAGCAATAGATATCCTAAACAACTCTTAAAATAATAGTTTTGTTGATTTGCTATTTTTAGAGTCAATTAAGTGAACTAATTTGAAATGGGAGTTGAAATACACTCAATAATAAAGGGTAGTTTTTCCTACAAGAGAGAAGGAATTAGACTGGAGAAGACTTCATTCTTTTGAAGTGTAAAGGATGGGTGTCATAGGAAAATAGACAATGAACAAACTCCTCCAAAATATGAATTCATTTTTATGATTTTTATGGATATTTTAAATCGAAGGTTTTAACTAAAAATGACTTAAATTATGCTCGGAAAGATGCATCAAATATGAAAGGATTTTAATCATAAAATAACCAACTTTGAGAGAATTTAATGTATCTCAAGGAGAAATACTTCTTTTTCGTTTTTTAAAAAGGTTTCAGCATAAAACAGATTTTATCCACCAAAATTATCCCTGCTGATCTCACAAAATGGAGTATTTTAGCAACTCAAGCATGTACAAGTTAAGAAACAGCAAGATTTAGGCAAAAAAGAATGATAATATCTAGAAATCCCATAGTGAGACTAGCAGTAGTTAAGCCCTTTTTGCACTCTTGAAGTACATATTAAATTGTGTATTTTGTACAAAGATTTGAATACTACGCACTTTGTGGGGTGGAATCATTGTTAGGCGTATATAATCTACGTTTGAGGGCTAGGTTGATCAGGCAAAAATTAAACGATGTACGTTTATGTGGCCGAATCGACGCAATTACAATTGTTATTATATTTTAACAGTGATTTTTGTGCTTAGTTTTGTGAGATGTGTTATCCTTTTCTTTCTCCCTAGAAATCAGATGAGTAAAGTACTTTAGAACATTTTAAGAATCTTGAGTTAATTTAGTAATCCTTAGTGTATTTTAGATTGTAAGAAGAAAATTAGAACAATTCTAAAAAATTACAAGAAAAATCCAAGAATGATTAGAGAATAGAATAATCAAGCAACCTCTTGAATGTAATTCAATGGACTATAATTAAAGATTAGTTATCTATGTTGTCGTCATCTACCCAATGAGAAAGCCATTTGTTGAACAAGATGAAAGAGAGAGAGAGACAAAGACTAGAATAATTTAGCCAAGAAGGACTATTCCTTTTTTAGAACAGAATTAATCCCCCCCCTTTTCCTTCCCTCGAATACCTCAAATACTGCTAAAATATCATTTAATTCGATACTTTAATTCCCCTTTATTATTTTTAAATAACCAAAGAGAAAATTACTTTAACATCCTTTTCTCTCTTAAAATGATAGCTTGGTGTATTCCTAGGGCGGGAAATACATCAGAATCGGCGAGTAATTCTTCCAGTGTAAGATCAATAATACCTTAGCTGCGCATGATCAAGTGAAATATTGTCCTGTGTAAGATTTAGGGAGTAAATCGACTCCAAAATTATCAAACAAAAGAAGGTTTCTGAAATATGTCCTATTTTTTCAATTAGTCCATGAAAATTCTAGAAAAACCCTGAATTATACAAATTTTCGAGGTTACTCAAGCAATTTAAGTAAATTTAGCAGCAAATAGTACTACAAATGAAACAAATAGATCAGGGAAAAAGAAAGAAATAATAAGGAACAAAATAAGAGAATCTATCTTAATATCACCAATGACGCAAGGGATTATCTAGTTGATCCAATCTATAATATTACGTCAGCTTCCAGGCGTCAGGAATGCTTTAATATGAGACAAATTTCGTTTGACATGCACTCTAAATTCACTGATTATTGAGAGGGGGAGGATATCAACATAACAAAATAAATCAAAAAACAATACAACAACAAAAATAACTTTTTAGATACAAAAATGTCTTCATCTCTCTCGCCATCTTTCGTCTCTGAGTAGCAATTCGATGCTTCTCGCCCAAATCTGCCTCCTAAATACTTCGAAGAAGTCCTGAACAATGTTACTGGCAGAAATAATTACCTTGATTTAGGTATGGAAACAGGATCAACTTTCTTCCAACTGTATCACGAATTCTAAGGTGATGTAGTTGGATTAGATCAATCTGTGAACCACGCAGCTTACGCCAAAGCCAAGGCTGAACTTATCTTACCGACTTAAGCCCTCAACAGAACTAGACTTGCAGGTGCATCAAAAGATCTCTTCGAGGTTGCAGAAAATCTACACAAGAAATTCGATCTTGTGACTGTTGGCGCTCAAGTTGATAACTTCGGCAACGTCGATAGATTCTTCGAATTCGTTAAAGAGAAGCTTCTCACCGAAGAAGGCACTCTCGCATTGACTTAAACCACTCCAGCATCAATCGAATTCAACACTTGCTATGATGAATCGGAAAACGTCGCTTTGAAGAAAAATTTCTCAGATCTCCAAGAAATGCTCAGTGAATATGAAATCCTGCCTAACAACCCCGTGTACAATCATGGTGTCCATCTCAGACACTTCTCGAGATCTCATAAACTCCAGCATAACATCGAGAACCTCTTTGAAGCTGAGTAACTCATCGCTTACCTTCAAACAATGCCTTCTTATGCGAAATACATGAAAGACGAATCTCAATGTGATAAATATGCCCTGAGAACCTTCGAACGCAAACTCAAAGAGAAGATTGCACGTAGATCAGTCCATATGACGAAACAATAGTCCCTCCTCAGAGTCACATAAAAAGTACTCACATTCCTCCTCAAAAAATGAAAAACCCAAACAAGAACCTTACCCAATCAACATTATTAGGCTCTTGGATCTCCCCTTTTGTAATAAATACAATAAGAGATCTTAACTTCATCTCCTATTCTTTTCTTTCTCTTTAACATACAATCCACTTGCGACTGCAAGATTTACTTTCTTGTTATATTTTGATATGTAACACATGCAACACAAACATTGCTTTCAACTCAATCAATATTATTAAAACAATCTTTTCACAATTTCAAAGAGAATTTGATAAATCCTGAAGAACGAATGATCGTCATAAATGGTTTAGCACACTTACATGAAATTGTGTATTTCTCTGGTGGTAGGGTCTTATTTGTGATATTAATTTAGTTAAAAGAGAATTCAATGAAAACATCTTGAAATCAGCTAGAACTCAATAGTACTGTGTATTCACTCACTGAATGTTAAGCTTTTTTCCAGCAATAACACTTGATTTTTACAATAAAAACCCATTTCTTTTAATTATTTACTTTTTCCTTGATATTTTGATCGATATTACGATTCAAATCTAAATATTTTTTTCAAATTTCTTTGATCTTTTCAAAGCTAATTAAGAATCTTTCTTGTCCTTATCTTTTCTCATTATTTTACCCACAAGAAAAGTACCAATATATTGAATTTAATTCATTTCTAGTCTTATTCGTACTAGCAATCTAAATAATTCTCTTCATCTTCCATATATTTGAGGTTCAAAGCTTCTAAATAAATTTCAATTACAAAACTCGAAACCTTTCTTTTTTTTTTCGATCATTTTTATGTGCTGTTATAATATAAAAGGGAATCTCATATTTCGACTTAATAACTAGTAGTATTATTATGATAATCATATGAAATATGTGGTGATTCCTTCTTGACAAGTTTTTGAGCTATTAGAGAAAATTAATAATATTAAGACTTCTAGAAAAATAAGTAGATTTACATAGAATTAAATTTATTAGGGAAAGGGGGGGAATACATTCCCTTTTCATATATCTTTTTGTTTTCAAATCAGCAGTTAAGATTCACATTGCTTCCCAAAAGTATTTCTAACCTCAAGATAAATAAACATAAGCTTATTTAAAGGAAAATCAGTCATTTTTCTTTTCTTCAGCTGAAGAAAAAAAATAATTAACTGGAAATAATATTCACGTTCTGCATCAAAACTGGTACACAAACGAAGCGAGAAAAGAAGGATATGGTAATAGTCATGTCGAAGGTGTGATTTTGATTAATTAAGAATTATTAGAAAGGAATTAATTCAAAGAAAACAATCCAAGTTTTTGGTACTTATTTTTAAAAGTAAAGTCTCTTTATTCCAATAGATTTTTTTTCCCCCTTCTTGGTTAAAAACATAACCCAAAGACAAACATATGAGATCTGTGAGTTTCCAAGGTGCCAAGTTCAAGAAAGTTGAAGATGAAGAAGCAAAAGAGCGACGTAAAAGAGAGTAACTATTAGCTGAAAAAAAACGTTTTCTTGAAAACGTATTCGCTGAGACAGAAAGTGTAAATCGTCATACATAAGAATAACTAACTATTAACGCAAGCGAAGCTGAAAACCCTGGTCTGCATGCTGAACTTGATAGACTAGTTCAAAAGAATTAACTGTAATAACTTGAACTGAATAAATTATAAGGAATGATGTAATCAGGAACTCCAACAAACGATGCTAATTTTGAGGATGATATTAGCTAATTCAAAAGTAAATAGCATCCTTCAAGTTCGATACAGCAGTAAAACACGCACAGTGTGTAATTCTCAAGAATTTTCAGTCGATCCTATTATCGTTCAACTAGTCTAGAGTATTTCTAATCTCAAAGCAACGCAAACCCGCAGGAGATACAAAAATATCTTGAAACTGTCAAGGAAAACATTGAAAACGCGGAGATCAACGCTTCCAATGAAAATGAGAGAACCGGGTAGATTTAGAACTAGTTAAGTTAGCTGTTTAAGACGAAACAAAAGTTGAAACATTAGCTAGCGGAAATCGAGAATATTTTTGATGCTTCTTCGAAAAGATTCGATGGGATTGATGTGGTTTCGTATCAAGCGAAAGAGAGGAAAAATATGGCGTTTAAGTAGCTCACAAAGATTAAAGCTGTAATTTACATGAATTAGATTGATAAGGAGAAAAAGAAAGAGAAGCAATTAGTATTATTCAAAAGAAAAAAGAAAAGCAGTTTCAATAAATAACTAAGATTATTGTTGCAATTTTCATCAAAAACCTTTCAGTGAATTGATTAAGCAGAGATTCAACTTTACTTTTTACATCTCTCCCCTTTACACTTCCTTCTTGGAATCAAAGCTTTCTCTTCTCTTTTCTTTTATTTCGTCTTTTTTTATGTGTTTTGTTTTTTATTTGCAGGAACTAACCGAGCAGGATACGATACGTAAACAGATATTATCTCGACAGGAAGAACTCCGTGAGAAGGAATCTGAAGGCAGACGAGAAGAAGAAGATGAAGCAGGTGCATTGCTCCTTAAAATAGACGAGTTGCAAGTATAATATGAAGATACTAATCAGTAGTTGGAAAGTATTCTTGAGTAGTAGAGGAATATTGTTACGAAGAGAACACAATCGAAATATATCTTAGATTACATTAGTTTTTTCGAGAGATTCCATTGGCTTTTTTAAGTAAATCAATGATTAGAGAGAGAGAGAGGTCTTAGTTATATATTTTAACTTTTTTTGATTTCGTTTTAAAGGGTAAATAAGTCTAAGAAGACGAAATCAGAAAGCTTTATGAGCTATCGCAGCAAAACTCTTAAGGATAATTGGTAGAAGATAATGAGGTACTTGAAGCTGATGGTTCAAACATGGGATTTATTAAAGAATCTACTTCAGTGGTTTTCTAGAAGGACTCTAGAAAATTACAAGATTAACAGCACTTCAGGAAATCTTCAATGAATAGCCAGAAATTGTAAGATTTAAAACAAAAAGAGAGAAATATGCTGGGTAATTGGAATTGGTTTTCTATTTGAAATCAGGCAAGAAGGAGATGGTGATGATGACTAGCACATGATGGAATTCGCGTAGACAGTAGATCAGGAACAACAACAGCATCAAATCACAGAACGTACAACCAACTCACAAGATAAATTTCCAAAAATACATCTGAAATTGTGAAATTGGAGGATTTATTATTATTTTCTCTCTCTCTCTTTCTCCAATGATTAGACCCCTTAGAGCGTAGCGAGCTGATAGCGAAGATCGAAGGGTTTGAAAGAATGAACCATCCAAACGGTATCGACTCCTCCGTTGATGGAATACTAAAAGTCCTAAACGAGCAGCGATATTACAAAGAAGCCTACAATGAAATCTACGAGCAGCTACTTCACGGAAAAACTGTATTAACCTAAGAGCTGCAGACAATCAGTTAAGAATTAGACACCCTAAAACAAAATAACCTTTTTGTAGCTGAAATGAACAAAAATGAAACTGAATCATAAAGAATGGAATCCATTTAAGAAGCGCTAGATGCAGGGTATCTTAGACTTAACAACGCTAACACAGACTAAAGTGACAGCCAAACCACCGATGATTAATTTAAATAATCTTCTCAAGCACAATCTCTTCGTTTCCCTCCTGAACGAAACTTCACAACCGTGAAAATCGCTCTAAGTGGCGTCAGAACAATCTAAAACGATGTTGTGCGACTTAGTAGAGAGATCAAATGGAGAAAAACATTTTTCTTTAATTTCTTCATGAATTATGGTGAATGGATTCTCCGTGTTTGCAGGATTGTCCATGATATTTTCAATGACGTTCTTGGATAAGCACCTTCTTAGCAATCGCAGTAGCAGTTAAGTGTTCTGTAAAGGAAATGCTAAGAAGCTACGGAGTATATCCAAGCGATTTGGAATAATCCTATGAGCGGAGGAGGGAATAACAATGAGAATAACGCAATTATTCTCACTGTGAGTAACAACAATAACAACACGAATCTTCCATCTTCTCAACCTCTCATCCATTCCAGACATAGCATTGAATTTCCGCACATTGATGATGCACCTAAGATCATCATCTCCCCGAATGTAAACAGCAACATAATTGTTAGTGAAAGTACCAACAACCTTCCTAACAATAACAGCAACCCATCTAAGCTCCCTCCTTCAACGTTAGGTATTTTCCCAGGTAATTCCTTCAGACGATCAAGTATTCAAACAAAGTTGAATTCTGACAAAAACAACAGTAATTTCTCTAAAGAATAATCAAGTGGTTCCTCAAGTAATAAACTATCTGTGCCGTTACCTGGGTTAGCCAGCAACAATAACAGTATCAATCTCAGTAGCAACGTTAGCAGTACTAATAACCTACCGTTGATGTCGTAGAAATCTTAGTCTTCATAACAATCTTCCTCACATTAGCCTGCGATGAGTTTGAAGAAATCTAGAAAGCGATTCAAATAAGTTATGATAGAGAAATATAAAGAAGAGGATATTATTGCACTGTTTGCATCGATATTTGGGGAGGATTCAACTTCAACAGCTAAGGAGTTCTTCGGGTTAATAAGAGAAGATCGTTTAGTTTGGTTTTTTTGTGATTGGGATTGCATAGAAGGATATTTACTAGATTGCAATAACAACCAAAATGAAGTACCTACAACTTTCGCTGGAGCATCATTGATACCAAATCCAAGCTGTAGCAGCAACAGCAACAGTCAGAGTGCCATTGAGAACTTCTAACAATTAGAGGTCACAGCAGTTCAAGAATGTGCTTTTAAACTCAACGAAATGTACAATTTCTTCACTGGAATTCTGAATGCACTTGAACAAGAATCAGTGGAAATCGCGGAATTCTTAAAAATCCCTCGATAATCTCGACAAGAAAAGGCAATCATAGCGAATAGATAGCTTATCAGGAGAAAATACGGTAAAGGAGCAGATGAAGACATTGATTTCTGGACAAATCAAAATGACAACGGCTATGAAGATCCAAGTAGCAATCTCCCATAGTTACTCTCATCGACAAGTTAGAATCCATCAGGGGTATCATCATCTACAGCGATCAGAAACCAAAAGATATAAGCTTAAATTTCCAATGCAATTAAGCGCTAGGAGGAGTATCTCAACAGCACAAAAGAAGATGAAATACAGCAAGGAAACGATGACAAAGCGATGAATTCGCATACAGGTGAACCAAATATATCCGAAACCAAACGGGAATAGGCTAAATACAAGACGATATTAGATTTCATCGATACGTAGCATTCTACTAGAGTGCATCCACATGCGTAGATGAAGGAGCATTACAGTAATTTAAATAAAAGCTAAAGTCAAAGTAATCGAATGCTGTTTTCGTAGTAATCGCAGAAATAAAAGGAAAAGAGGAATGTGCAGTTTTAGTAGTAATTTGGAAGTAACAGTGGTTCAGCTGCTGGGTAGATATTTGAGAAGGAGTAGTTGCAGCAGTAATTGTCAACTTAGCAGACGTAGTAGTAGTTAGGAGGGTAATAGTAATAGACATAAACATAGGGAGGTATGTCGTAATAGCTGTAACAACAGCAATCTTCAGCTTAGTAGAGTTTACAGCAAGGATAAACGAATATTATTCCTTCTTCCACTTCCTCAGCGGTTAATTAAGCTATTGGATCTGATACGTTGTAGGCGTAGAACAGTGGTAATAGTGGTGGTAATGTATTAGCTTAGCAAACCTCTTCGGGATTTGGATTATAATCTCAGGGGATATTGAAGCGTAAAAACAATAAAACTCTGGAATATAAATCGTAAATGGACTTACTTGAGGATATATTCATCGAAGAAGAAGCATCTCGACAAAAGGAGAAGGAACGACAGAATCGCTTAGCATTTCTAGCCAAAGAAAAAGCAGATTCTTTGTTATCCTCAGCTGGAATTTCATCGAATTAATCTACATAATCTTCTTCTTCTTTGTTAGGAGCTAAAAAACCATTTTCGATGTAGAATCTCCCGTAATGGAGTAGTATCAATGCGAAAACTGCTTCAGGAAGCTCAGAACTCAGAGAAATATGGAAGAAACAATAACTTCTGTCTAGAATCGATGTGCTAGATAGAAAAACTATCACAAAAGAGTATCCATCTGCATCGAAGACTTCCCAGTAGTTGTTACAGTTAGTGTAGCCACATAAGCAGTCGTTTTCGATGACATAAATGAGATTCAATCAGCCTAGGAACAATGAGGAGAATAACAGTAATATATTAGAGAATACTAGTAATTGGAAGAATGGGAAACATAAATATCATTTGACTCATTAATTCACATAGAATTCCTCTAAAAATCAAAGTCTTCATCATCTAATGCCACCAATTACTGCTCCTTCTAATACAACAGCTCCATTAGGAATGATAAAGAAGGATACAAATACTGCGAATATTATGAATAAATCATCATCTGAAGTAAATACTAGACAAAAATAGAATAAATCAGAAAGTTACAATGCAGAAAATGTCAATAGAAAGTCAAGTGGAAACAACTAGAAAAGATTATCCAAGAATCACAGCGTTACAGCAACAAATAAGAATAGTAATACGCTCTAAGACGTGTAGATGTTGAAGCCATCGACTGGTGGAAACATATCTGAAAAACAAAAACAACAAGTTAACAAAATGCAAAGACTTTAGAAGAAACACCCTTAGAATTCATAGTTGAACAGTCACAGAAAAAGCCCAATTTAGTCTATTGTTTCGTAAGACTAAGGAAATACTAATCCAGTTGATTTCTAGGATTTCCCATTCTTTTACTCTTCACTGAATACCTAACATTCGCATACGACATCACTGTATTCTATTCTGACTCCAAGTCAATATTCCTATGCTTACTCCCCTACGCCGCTGCTCTCAGCTAATTTTCTCTCGAACAATACCAAAATCGTTTGAAAGAGAAAATTAAATACTCAATCATCCTAATATTATTTGTATTTGTGTTAATTTGAGATTTATTTGCCATTTTTGGAATTAAATATTTGCGGAGATCTGTCTGTTTTGAATGGTTGCATGTTTCATTTGAGAAATCCCAAAAAAAGAAGAAGAAACCCCAAACATATGATAAGTTTAGAATCCAAACTACATTGATTCATTTCTAAAAATCCTAATTACCTTCCAAATCAATCTACAGAAAAAGATCTTTTCCAAACACACAAAAAAGAACAATTTTCCCCCTTTTATTAAGCTTTTTTTTCTTCTTCAACAAAGATCTTTCTTCTCCACAAATGGTTGTCAAACTTCTAGGTATTCTGCAATATATTCAACAATCTCCATTTCAAAACCTTTCTCTTCATGTCTTACTATTGTTTAAAACAAACTCTTAAATCAACAGATGCAAAGCTCTAAAACTCTCCTGCAAACGAATAATCTCAATCGTTTGATCTATTCAAGAATTACATCTTCAGTCGACATTCATCTGGTGTTCGTATTCCCACGAATACCTTAGCTGCAGGTGTAATAGGAGCATTTTTCGGTATGGCGAAAGCGATCTATCTTGACACACCGAAAGGCTCAACAACATTGATTCATGGTGCTGGTGCGATCGCAATGGGAGCAATATATTTCTCAACTCATGAAATTGCAAATGGTATTGTTAGAAGATCACTTAACAAGGAGCAGCTGTTTTTAAGTAACACAGCTGCAGCCGTTGTCACAAACATAGCTACATTTGCTTTCTTAAGTAACAGGAATAAAGCATGAAACAAGAGAATAAGAGAAAAAGAAAGTCAAAAAAAACAGAATAAATTGCTGATATTTTGTGTACAATTAATTCTTTTTTGTGTACTTTAGATCGAAACAGTCGCGTGCTACTAAAAGCTAACTTTCTTCGCAGTGTGAAGTATTCTTGGACGTTTTGTTTATTCGCTATGTCGAGTGACTTATATTTCGTCTAAGTTCGTCATTACTTGCTGCGACATGGATTATCGATGGACAAAAAAGAATTATTCAAGATAAATCGTATTCCTAGTGAAGGTAAGCGATGGCTGGAAATGAAGCGTATCGAGAAGCTTAGAGAAGAAGCAAATGTCGAAAGATTCGGGAAAGATCAACCGATTGATATATTCACTCCCAAGAAACAATCCATGACTTTCGAATAGCTGAAGGAACAAATCAAGCAGCATTAAGCGTATCTACAAGAGCACGGATAACTACCCAAATAGGAATGAAAGATAGGATCTAAATGCCAGGAATAAGACCATAAATGAGTGCTAAACTGTTTTGAAAAGTTTTCTCCACCAAAACAAAAAAAAAGAAAGGAATTAGTTTTATTCTTCAATAAGTACATCCAAATCATAGTGGAGTTCTTTTAGTGATTCAGAACTAGAATAAAATGTATTTTTTTAAACATATATTTAGACTGTATGTAGAGAGTTTCTCTTAGCTGCAAACTCAAACAAACATAAAAAAATCTACTTTTTTCCTTTGTTATTCTTTTATTATCAATGTTTTGTGCGATTGTCTTTTTCATGCTGTGACCATAGCTGCAAGCTACGATTTGATTTTAGCTAAGTTTGCATGCAGTGCACCTAATTCTGTTGAGTTCATCTGCAGTTGCAGCGTGTTAGTTTGATTCTGAACTCCTTGTGTTTCAAGTTGTAAGAAAATCACTGGATGTTTGAGCTTATCTTATCCATGAGTTGCTACTTATAAATCGATACGCCAGTCTAAATCTATCAGCTTATCGCCTTGCTAAATGCCACTGTTCATGGTTTTCTTCCAAACTTTTTGATAAATCAACATAAAATCATTGAAAGAAAAAGAAAATGGAAAAAATATTTTTGAATGTTAAATTACTATCTCCATATGTTTCAAGCATTTCGACAAGGGATTCTTGAAGGGAAGGTTGTGCGAAATCGGCTGGGAATATCTCAGCAATTTTCGAGAAGTTATTCTAAGCTGCTTTCTCGAGAAGCTTCACCAGCGATACGAGCATCTTGCAACAACATACAAATTGATCAGGAAAAAAAGGTACATACTTCGCAAAAAAGTGATTAAGAATTCTGAAAGATTATGTGTTACTTTATGGCATGCATCTTCAGATAGATCAAGATCAGCATAAAATTATGTCGACACAGGTGTCTGATAATTTGCATCATACGCTGAGATCTTATTCCTGATGGTGAAAGCAAACTCTAAAATCTTCCTGAGGTATTTCTTGGAAGGACATTTCTCGAGGAAGCTGATAACTTCCCAATTGATATCGTCAGTTTACATCTTTGAAGATATTCTGAAAATATTCTTTGTTTAGATGTTGTAATTTTAAAGTTAAGATGTTTAGATTTATTAATAAACTCTTTGATTTGTTTTTGATTCCTAAATCTAAAAAGAATTACTCCTTATTAAGGATGATCTTAGATTAATTATTGCAAGGGAACAAGTAAACAAAAATAACTAAATAAAGGATTGCTATCACTCCTTTGCTTAATTTCTTCTTGATTCCTCAAGGGTAACAATTATACAGTCTAGAGATTCGCAGAAGAGGCACAATAACTATATGAATTGCTTTTTGAGAGGTGGGATTCTTCAACAATTTTTGAGATAATATTAAGAAACAATGTGAAGAAACAAAAAAATAGTTTATTTTGTTTTATTTTTTCTGAAAATATTGAACTGCTTGTTAATAATCGAAATGGAAATACACACAGCATGGCTGAAAGATATTATTTTGATTTGATAAGAAGCTTAAAGGTTTAAATTATTAGATTTTTTAAGATCAATTCAAATTAAGAGGCTATCAGAAGATTTGAGGTACTTAATTTTCGTAGAGATCTTATTTAGAAGTTGCTGTGTTATTCGTGGAGTTAATTGCTGGGAAAGCACACAAGACCTTCTAGGAAAAGTTCAAAAAAAGATTGAATTTCCCCATCCAATATTATTTTTTTGATTTTGTTTTTTTTCAATCAAGGTAATAAGAACTAAGAGTTTTAATCTGCTAAGCTTATTATCCATGGGTACTTCAGCATCTTCTTCAAATTCTACCTTGACTAATGCCTTGAAATGGGCATTTGTACCTAACCCAAAAGATCCAAAGCATCAAACAATCTCACATGCTCTTTTTGCTTTTTCAGTAGGAATTATCTCAACCATTTTTGTCTCAGGAAAACTGTCTGAATTCTTCGAGAGCAAATACCCTGAGTTACGTGAGGGATAATTCCCTGAATGGGCACATACAATTGCGTTACCGTTTATGGTAATATATTTAGTGACTATGCTGATTGTACGCTTGAAATAAACAGGTT
>Ga0302271_10003552_pt1 | contig 13087 bp, 12 predicted proteins | sample III_Bog_N1_1_FD_198767 | JGI IMG/M metagenome (GOLD analysis project Ga0302271, IMG submission 198767) | Peat permafrost microbial communities from Stordalen Mire near Abisko, Sweden - III_Bog_N1_1 | ecosystem: Environmental > Terrestrial > Soil > Wetlands > Peat | place: Sweden: Abisko... | reverse complement strand
TCACCTGTTCCCGGGTGAACCATTCGGTGTACTTAACTTTTTTAAAAAAAGTACACCGAATTGATATAACGCGTTGTTATGCGGCGTTTTGCGTAGTATATATTTGGTTTTTATATTTTAATTTTGTAGTTATAATAACGACTTATGGGAAGGGATACGTTTAAAATTCTTTTTTATTTAAGAAAAAGCAAGTTATTGAAGGATGGTAAAGTACTCATCCTTATGCGAATTACTATTAATGGCAAGCGCTGGGATTCATCACTTCAATTAGGTATTGACTTAAATAACTGGGCTTCCAATAAAGAAAAAGCCATTGGAATTAACGAGGGTTCGAATACTTTTGAAGGTTCTTTTGCAATGATAGAAGCTGCAAATGAGATTCGCAAAATGGGAATAAAATGAAGGGTTTCAATCCAACATCAATAAAAAACTTTGAATTTTTTTATTTAACAAATCATGCAAATACAGTGTTATTAAAGGATAATGAAGTAGTTTTTTTTAAAATTGTTATGCTATATTTTTGATAAAAGAGGTTTTACCGTGTATTTAAACCTGCAAATTGGATTTGCTATTGGAGAATCCTCGGGAAGGATAATTGATTTCTGCTTTTGAAACACCACGAAAATCATCCTTTTTTTTGATATATTTAATTGAATTGTGATAAATAAATTGTACCATGAATCCATTAAAAAAGAACATCAGATATTCAAAGTACTTTTGGTCAGTTTTTTTAGCAGGATTGATTTGGAGTACTGTAGCTTCAAAAATTTTCGCGCAAAAAAGCTTTACTGTAGACGTTACCAGACCTGGGGCTGTAGTCGCTCCCATTTGCAGAGGTCAGCAGATTGAAGAATTTAATTACCAGTTTGAGGGTGGCTTATACGCGCAGTTGATCAAAAATCCTTCATTTGATGAAATAGATTCCAAACTTAACAGTACTCCTGCAGCAGACTGGTCTCTGGTAAAATCCGGGTCCTCAAACGGTAACCTGTCCGGACAAACGTCATCCGAAACAAGTATGTTAAACAGCCGGCAGGTTCATTGCATTAAACTAGAAGTTCTATCGGTTGCATCGGGAAGCGTGGGAATGGCAAACAGTGGTTACTGGGGAATTAAATTAGAAAATAATACAAGATATAAAGTTTCTTTCTGGGCTAAAAAAAGTTCAAATTTCAACGGTTCCATCATAGCAAAACTCGAGAGCACCAGCGGCGAAGTATATGCCAAATCGTCTGAGTTTAAGCCTACTGCTGACTGGCAACATTTTACCTGCGATCTTATTCCCAAAGGTATATCAAAAGTTACCGGAGCCAACCGGTTTGTTCTCTATGCATCTACTACAGGCAATGTGTATTTTGATGTCGTTACAGTAATGCCTCCGACTTGGAAAAACCGGCCGAATGGATTAAGGCCGGATCTCGCTGAAAAGCTTGCAGCTTTGAAATTAAAATTTATACAGTTCCCTGGCGGTTGTACAGCTGAATCGGACAATATGGATACATGCTGGAACTGGAAGAATTCTATCGGACTTCTTGAACAACGGCCGGGTTCCACAAGGAACAGATGGGCGTATAAAAACGATCTCTATTTTGGGCTGGATGAGTATTTGCAATTATGCGAGGATATGGGAGCCGAGCCTGTTTATACCACATCGTCAGGAATAAGCGAAACACCCGGGTGGGGCCCATTCGGCATTTGTCCTCTTGATAAAATGCAACCGATTATTCAGGATATCCTGGACTTATTGGAGTATTGTACTGGATCCGTTTCAACACCATGGGGAGCTAAGCGGGCTGCAAACGGTCATCCTAAACCGTATAATCTTAAGTATATAGAAATAGGAAATGAAAATGGTATGGAAACAGCCGCCGAGTACCGTCCCCGGTATTCTATGATCCACGATTCAATTCTTGCCCATTTCCCTCAAATGAAAATAATGTTTAACGGCTTCCGCGATAAAAATATTCTTTCTCATACTTTCGGATTGCCGGTTGATTTTACGGATGAGCATTTTTACCAGAAAGACCTTACGGATCTCTATAATAAATATGATACAATAGATCCGGCCTGTAAAAAAATATGCGTTGCCGAATTTGCTTCTTCTATAAAAGGAAATGGCGGTGATGTTCATGGGAATTATGGAGATGCTCTTGGTGATGCAGTCTTTATGTTGGGATGCGAAAAGAACTCTGAAAAACTATGGTGGACTGGGTATGGGAATTATTCCGGTCTTGTTGATCATGGAAATTTTGGGCCATGTCTTGTCTGGAATGACGCTGTATCGTGCTTCGCAGCACCAGCATATTATATGCAAAAAATGATGTTCATCGATAATGCAGGAACGAAAGTTCTGCCCTTTACACAAAATACTTCTAATTGTGTTTGGTCGGCCTCAGTTGATACAGAATCAGGTAAGAATGATATACTTTTAAAAGTCATTAACAAGTCAGCAATACCTGAATCTGTTCTGATTACTCTGAATGGTTCCGGGAAAGTAAATCCATCAGGACACTTCAGTATGTTAAACGGGACTCCTGATTCGGAAAATTCACTCTCCAATCCAACTTTGATTGTTCCCACCTCTGGCACCTTTCCTGCTGGTAAAAGTTTCACATATCTTTTTCCTGCCTATTCTGCTACCATTATCAGGATAGGTAATATAAAATAGTCTGGCATGAACAGGAAAATATTACTTAAGTATGCAATATTTATTTCATTCTTTATCTTATTTTCAAATAATTCAGTAGCAGGGAATGTCTGTGTTCAATTTCCTGCACATTCTCCAATTTATGATTCTCTCAAAATAATGACGCCTTTTTGGCTGAGTGATATTCAGAATAATGAATCTGCACTGATGGTTTCCACTTATAATAAACCTGAAATAGCGTCGCTTTTGTATCCGGCACACCGGATCATTTCCGTTATAAATGCCCGTTTGACGTCTGAATATTCTCAGGGATCAGACTGGAATTATTTAAATGGGAAAAAAATTGCTGGATATGACCGGAAACAACCTAAATCATCCCAATCATTATCTTATACGCTATGCTTGGTTTTATTTTGGGAATAATTTACTATACATTAGTTATTTGATGGAATAATTATTATATTAGTTAAGTAACGTTTTACAGACCTTTTAATATGGAAAGCAAAAAAGATTTTAGCCGCCGTAAATTTATCTCCAAGACGGCGATGGCTACCATTGGAACGGTGGGTGCCATACAACTTTTAAATTCATGTGCAGAAAATAGTTCAAAAAGAAATGAGATAAAACTTCCTGAATTACTTTCCCAGGCTCCGGATGGCAAAATTCTGAAAGCAGGACTAATCGGTTGTGGAGGGAGAGGAACAGGCGCTGCAATTAACTACCTCGATGCCGGCCCTAACCTTCAGATTGTGGCTTTAGGTGATGTTTTTCAGGATCGTCTCGATAAATGCAAGGCAGAATTAAAAACTCAGAAAAATGTTGAAATTCCCGATGAGAAATGTTTTTTGGGTTTTGACAGTTATGAAAAGGTAATAGATGCCGGGGTGGATGTTGTTTTACTTTGCACTCCTCCTCACTTCCGTCCTCAACATGTTGAGGCAGCAGTAAAAGCTGGCAAGCATATTTTTATGGAGAAACCATGTGCTGTTGATCCTGTTGGTGCGCGTTCGGTTCTGGTTTCCGCCGAAAGGGCAAAACAAAACGGGCTTTGTATTGTGAGCGGTACGATCCGGCGGGTGCAGAAAGATTTCATGGAAACCAGGAGACGGGTTCTGAACGGAGAAATAGGCGAGATAGTCAGCGCCCATATAATCCGTAACGGTGGATCATTATGGGTAATAAAAAGGCGCCCCGGAATGTCAGATATGGAGTATATGTTGCGTAACTGGGCGAATTTCTGCTGGTTATCGGGCGATCATATTGTTGAGCAATTTATTCATGAGATAGATGTTATGAACTGGTATATTGGTAAAAATCCTGTAAAAGCAATTGGCTGGGGAGGCCGTCAGCGAAGGATAACAGGAGATCAGTATGACTTTTTCAGCATTGAGTATGTTTATGATAACGGTATGCAAACTCACTGTGCTGCCCGTCAGATAACTGGTTGTAGCAACCTGACAAAACAGCTTATTACCGGAACGAATGGTTTTGCAGATGCTAAGGGAACAATCTTTAACCTTAAAGGTGAAGAAATATGGAAGTATCCATACCCTGCCGAAGGATCCACTGACCTTACATGGAAAGTAAAAGATCCTTATGTTCAGGAACATATTAATCTTGTTACCGGAATACGTACCGGGAAAACTGTTAATGATGCTGAAGCCCAGGTTAATTCAACTCTTATAACAATTATGGGCCGTATGTCAGCTTATACTGGAAAAGATGTTACCTGGGACGAGGTAATGAATTCCGACCTCTACCTCGGACCGAAAACATACGCATTCGGACCTGTCCCTGGAATACCCGAAACTATTCCGGTTATTGGGGCTGAAGCAAAATAACAAGACCAATTGACCTCAAGACAATTAGACATTAAAACAATAAAATATATGAACAGAAGAGAATTTACCAAAAATACAGTTATGGCATCGACCTTAATTTCAGCAGGTTCTTTTCCGGGATCCTTCAGTATGATATCCCCGGGGGGCAGGAGTCTTAAAAGAGGTATAATGTGGGGAAGCATTGGAAAAGGTGAGACGATACTGGAAAAATTTCAGTTTGCCAAAGAGGCTGGTTTTGAAGGTGTTGAGCCTATGAGCCATCTCGACAGGACTAATGTATTAAAAGCACGTGATGCAACCGGAATGATTATCTATAGTGTGTGCGGAGCATTGCATTGGAAATTTCCCCTTTCAGATCCTGATCCAAAGGTTCGCGAGCAAGGAATAGCAGCCCTAAAGGTGTCACTTGAAGATGCAGCTGCTTATGGAGCGGATACGGTACTGCTAGTTCCTGGCAAAGTGACTGAAACAGTAAGATACGACGAGTGTTGGATCCGTATTGTTGATGAGTTGAAGAAGGTTATTCCCATGGCCGAAAAGTTGAAGGTAAAAATTGCCCTTGAAAATGTATGGAACAATTTTCTAATTAGTCCCATGGAAGCAGCCTCATTTGTTGACCAGTTTAAAACTCATTATATAGGATGGTATTTTGACTGCGGCAATGTTCTTGTTTACGGATGGCCCGAACAATGGATAAAAATTCTGGGAAAAAGAATAGCTAAAGTGCATATTAAAGAGTACAGCCGCAAGATTGCTGATACACAGGGAAAAGGTGCAGGGTTTAATGTTAAGTTGTTGGAGGGAGATGTTAACTGGACTGCTGTCATGAAAGCTTTTGATGAAATCGGATATAACGGATGGACAACTATTGAACAGCCCGGTGGTGATACTAAAGAAGGTTTGAAAGATCTGTGCGACAGACTGATAAAAATCCAGGCAAGTTAAAATCTTATACCGAATTAACATTTTTCTTATAAGCCATTTTTACATCTTAAGGTAAAATAAATTATTATGAAAAATAATCAAGATAATACGGGAAGTAGTGTGAGGTTACAAATCAGAACCAGAGACTATCCGATAAGAAGATTCAATAAAATCCGAATTTGTCTCTTTCTTTTTATATTGTCATGTTTTATGGACTTACATGCTACCGAATTACATATCGGTACAGCTACCGTCGATATTACACCAAAACTTCCCGTGGCCCTGGCAGGACAGTTTAATCTGCGAATTGCAGATACCATACAGACACCGCTGACAGCTAATGTAATTGCCTTGGAATCGCGTAATGGGAACATTTCACTTGATATGGCAATAATGGTTTCTGTAGATGTTGTCGAAATCCCTGAGAAATTACTTGAAATGGTCCGCGATGACGTACACAAAAAAGTACCTGAGATAGATACAAGAAAAATATTACTGACCGCAATCCATACCCATACGGCTCCTGTTTTAGAGAACGACCTTTCTTCTTCTTTTCGATATCAGATACCTAAAAAAGGAGTTACACAGGTTGAAGATTACGATAACTTCTTTATTCAACAAATAACCGATGCAATTGTCAAGGCATGGAAAAGTCGTAGTCCCGGTAGAGTTTCCTGGGGATTGAGCCATGCTGCCGTTGCATATAATCGCAGAGTGGTATATTCAAAAGAGGTTCCTACCCCGGGTTATTTTTCTGACGGATTTGCACAAATGTATGGTAATACAAATCGGCCTGAATTTATAAATCTCGAAGGGATGGAAGATCATGATGTTAATATACTTTTCTTTTGGAATAAGATCGGTAAGTTAATTGCGATGAGTATTGATGTTCCCTGTCCGGCCCAGGAAGTTGAGAATCGTTCAGCTGTAAATGCAGACTATTGGCATCCTGTTCGTGAGAAGCTGAAGAAAAGGTTTGGACCTAATCTTTGTGTTCTTGGATGGGTTGGCGCTGCTGGTGATCAGTCTCCACGACCAATGTATCGAAAAGCATCTGAAGAACGAATGATCAGACTTCGAAACTTAAATCATCTTGAAGAAATTGCAAGACGTATCGATATTGCAGTTGAAGAAGCTTATGAAACAGTTAAGAATGATACTTATGTTGATGTAAAAATGATTCATAAGGTGGAAAACCTGAGTCTTCCGATGCGCATCGTTACAGAGAAGGAATATTCATTTTGCAAAGGTGAAATGGATAACGCTGCTGCTACGATGGCCGCAGACTCATCAACAGCAAAAGATCAAATGGGCCGTATGACATGGAACAGGGACGTCGTTTACCGCTACGAAAATCAGAAGAAAAATCCAAACCCAAAGTTGGAGGCAGAGATACATGTAATTCGCCTTGGTGATGTTGCAATTTGTACAAATCAATTTGAACTCTTTACCGATTACGGATTACGGATTCAGGCCAGGAGCAACGCTTTACAGACATTTGTTATCCAACTTGCGGCTGGAGAAGGGTCATATTTGCCTACTGAAAAAGCTGCCAAAGGTGGCGGTTACAGCGCTGTTATACAGAGCAATATGGTAGGACCTGAAGCTGGTCAGATTTTGGTTAACCATACTGTTGACCTGATAAACAGTTTCTGGCCCTAAATGAATCCACCGACTGCAAAAACAACCATTGTTGTGGATGTTTCAAAACCAGGAGCACAAATTGCTCCAATTGAAAGAGTGCAATGATGATGTGCTCAATGTTATGAAGAAATATCCTGATAGAGTTCAGGGGAGTTGGAATCACTTGAAGATGCTCTAATTTTGATTTATAAGGTTTTTATAATTCTTTATAAATAAATGATGTTATTAACCTAAAACCTCACAATTCCATGAAAAAAAGACCAATTTGAGGAATTGTTTTACAATTCCCTGAAGAAAATCGTGTTGGAATAACTGTTATTCTACTTATTCCTTAAGTACAGCAGTGAAGTATTTATTAATGCCATTAAACAGATGCCTCCAAAATGGAAAAAACCTCCAAATGGTCTTCGACCCGATTTAGTTGGCTATACAACTCAACTAAAAAAATGAAGAGAACAGGGTAGTTTCGATCGACTTTTTCAGGGGATTTACCCTTTTCTTACTTGTAACCGGCATCTCCATGATTTATGACGAATTGATAAAAGCTGGTAAAGATATATCCTATTCCCTTTATAAACGAAAGATATATTTCAAATTGTAACACGGAGTGTTTCCGTTTCACATAAGATAAATAGAGTTAAATCAAATGAAATGAAAAAAGCAATTGACCGAAGAAAATTCTTCAAACAATCTACCTTTTCTGCTGCTTGTATTATGCTGGGCAGCAAAATATTAAGAAATAATATGGCTGACTTATCATCTGAAGACACCAATCCATCTGCATCCTACAATATCATGAAAGAGGTAATGAAATACAGGAAGATCACTGCCCACGAACATGTGGGTCTTGGTGAAACACTGGAGGATCAGTTAAATATTGCAGACAAACTTGGTATTGAGAAGCTGGAAGTTTCAAAGCCAATATCAGAAGATTCCGGAACAAAGGCCACTCCTGAAGAAGTCAGAAAGTGCAATGATGCTGTACTCATGGCCATGAAGAAATACCCTGCCAGGTATCTGGGAAGTTGTTTTGTAAATCCTTTTTATGGAAAGGAGTCACTTGAAGAGATAAAGCGATGCATGGATCAGGGAATGATCGGATTAAAGGTATATAACCAGGTAAAAATTAGCGACCCGTTATTTTACCCTATAATTGAAAAGTTCATTGACCTTAAAATGATAATCCTTATGCATGCGCATTGTGGTCTTGGTGTGGGAGGAAAACGGACAAAGTATGGTAATATCCAACCAAATGTTTCAATACCTGAGGACTTTGTTGATGCAGCTAAGAGGTATCCTGAAGCAATGTTCCAGCTGGCCCATACAGGTGGTGGTGGAGACTGGGAGTACACATGCAAAGCAATTAAAGACTATCCAAATATTTATGTTGATACATCCGGCAGTAATAACGAAGGGAATATGATTGATTTTGTACTAAAATATATTGGGGAGGACAGGATGTTTTTTGGAACTGATGGTTCATATTTCCAGGGGGTCGGTGTTATTCTGGCTTCAAAATTAACTGATGCCCAGAAAAAGAAAGCATATTTTGAAAATTATAATAATATATTAAGAAAGGCTGGTAATAATGTTAATTGATATAAATGCAAACGTCGGCCACTGGCCATTCATCCAGACAAATTGTAACACATGTAAGGCGTTGCTTGAAAGGATGAATAAATATGGAGTAGATAAGTCCATAGTAAGCAACATGAATGGTATCTTCTATAAGAACACACAAGCCGCTAATGAGGAATTGCATGAGGAGATTTTGTCTGACCGCAATTTTCGCGACCGTTTTATACCTTTTGCCATTATCAATCCGATATATGCCGGTTGGAAGAAGGACCTGGAGATATGCAGTACAAAAATGGGTATAAAGGGAATCCGTTTGTACCCGTTATATCATGATTATGAGTTGACCGATCCTTCCTGTATTGAGCTTGTGAAGCTTGCCAGAGACCGTGGTTTGGTTGTATCTTTTACTTTACGGATGGTAGACAGCAGACCCCGTGCGTGGATGGATTTAAGTAAGGAAATGAGCATAAAAGATTTGCTCCCGATAATTAAAGAAGTCCCTGATGCAAAATATTTTATATTGAATTACGGGAGCATCATGCCTGGTGATGAAGATAAAGAATTTCTGAATAATACCAATATGTTAATTGATACTTCCGGAAGAGGAATTTCGAACCTCGGTGAACTTATGAAAACATATGGGAGAGATAAGTTTGCATTTGGTACCCATTCCCCGATTTTGGATTACCTGACAGGGTTATTGCGAATCGAATCACTTAGACCAAATGAAGCTGACGAGACGACTAAGGAACTCTTAAGATCGGGGAATGCAAAAAGGATCTTAGTGGTGTAGGCCCCTTTTCAAAATTGAATGACCATGAAATATACAAGACGTTCTTTTGTAAAAACTATCGGAATGGGAGGTGCGGTCATTGCAGCCTACCCACAACTCGGAACGCTACCGGGAAAAGCCCTGACCATTGAAGTTATTAATCAATATAACCGACCACCGATAAGCCTGATTATAGATGACTCTACTTGCCTGGTCAACCTGGCTTACTATGGAATCCCCCAATTTGCGGAAATATTTCCTGATCAGTATAAACAGGATTGGCGGAAACTTCCCCGTGAGATTCCCGATAGCTTTATCAGGGAATTTGGTGAGTGGAGCCATGAAAACGGGGTTAAAGGGAAGTTTAGTATTGTTCCTTACCCTGCCTGCACAGGTTGGGTAAACCGCTTTATTCCCGGGTGGACTAAACGTGAACTTGAAGATTGTCTGAAGCTGATCCGCGAAGTAATTGTTCCTCACTGGGATATACATCCTGAGATGGTTAGCCATACACGGGTTATAGATATTAAAACCGGCAGACCCTTCCCCTCCCCAACTCCTGAATTTATGGAAAACTGGGGATGGAGCCAGACAAAAAGTGTCGATGAACTTGCTGCATACCAGGCTTACGCTCTGTCAATATTAAAAGAAGCCGGTTTGCCTTGCGAAGGAATTACAACACCGGGAGGTTATGGCAGCCAGAATCAGAAAAATTTGGCTCTTGGAACTCTCGATGCCGTCCGTGATGTTTACAATGCTGAAATTCCACATTTTTTTCGTGATCTTTTCACTGAAAAAGATAAAAGCGTTGCTCCCCTGGTACTGAATCCATCAGATTTGAATGGGGCAAATCCCAAATGTGTTGTTTCGATTATTGGCTGCACAGGCGACTGGTTTGGCGACTGGGATGGATTGAATCCGGGAAGTGCTGATAGATACATCACCGAGGACCTGGTTTCAGGTAGAATGGTTGATGTCATTGCAAGTGGCGAACCGGCCATTATGGTATGTCACTGGCCTGGTCTCTACTTTAATGGCGACCATGTTGGATTTAATATCCTGAAACAGGTTAAGAAAAGACTTGATCAAAAGTATAATAACCTCAACTGGATGAAATTGAGTGAAATTGCCAGGTACTGGGCAGCTAAGGAACTTACAAGAATTACTGCCTTAGAAAATAAATTTACTATAAATGCACCTTTTTCTACTCCTGGGTTTACCTTGAGATTGAATACCTCGACCAGGAATCCGATATTAAAGATTCCGGGATACCAGCCAAAACCTTTGTTAAGAGTCAAAGAAAAAAAGGATATTAAATCAAATACCTTTTATACAGATAGAAATGACTCAGTTCTCTGTTTCGATCTGGTTAAAGGTAATAGTGAATTAGATCTCTAATTTGGCAGTTGTCCATGGCACACTTCTCATTTTTATCCAATTGGGATCATTTACAAAAAGTACAGGAGAAGAGATAGCGAGCCTATTGTAAGATTTGATTAGAATGATTAATAATAAATTTTTAAATTAATTAAGTAATCAAACTTTGGATTTGCTAATTTATTGAAACTTTGAAATAATGTGTTCATTGACAAAAATGACCTCAGGTGAACCAATAGGTGAACATTTTTTCAGGAACCTGTAAGCAAAACATTATCAAGATATTGGAGGTTGGGTTCCATACCCTCTTATGATTACTAATAGTATTTTGGGTAATTAGGTACGTGTTTATTGGTATTAGCGGTGCATCTCCTCCTCATATAATTCATACAGATTTAGAATAGGATACATAGACTTCTAGTATATTCTAATAAGGAGATTCACTGTTTTAAGGTGTTTTTTGATACCTCTAAAGATGACATTTTCTTTGTTAAAATATTCATGTTACAACGAACCTCATATGATATGATTATTGGCAGGTATTACTAGCTTTATAATTGCAGTGACTTTTCACTCCAAAGTGTAGATAAAAAAAAGCAGTTTTCAAAAAATGAAACTGCTTTTATACTAATATTGAAACTGAATTATATCTAAATTGTATCTGTTAAATCAAAATTTATATGCAACTCCGATATGCAGAGGAACAATCTCAGCTCCAAGTTCAAGCATTGCTGCAAATTTTTCACTGAAATAATATCTTCCGCCGATAAACACTGAACCGTAACCTCTGCTTGCATATGCACTACCTGTATGTGTGCCGGATACAATAAAATAGCCTAAGAGCAAACCAGCATATGTGTCAAGTTTTTTTATAAGTGGATAATGAAAAACTCCTCTTACTCCTAGGGGAATGTAAGTATAATTCTTGTGTCCGGAATAAACATCATATTTATAAGAGCCAAAACCAATAAATGGAGCTACACCTATTGCACCTTTCTTGAGTTCTGCAACTCCGAATTCAAGAGAAGCAGTGATAGGAGGGAATGATGTGGTATAAGCGGATCCTAATAAAGATCCTAAACCTAATCCAACGTTTAAAACCTTATCACCCTTGGAGAATGTGGAATCCTGAGCAACCAATTGAGCTATAAATAAACAAGTAAGGAAAAGAAACATTAAAATTTTTTTCATACTTCAATATTTTTAAATTTTCTAAAATTATTTTTACTCCAATTTACTCATTGTTAAAGTTTGAAAAAGAAATTTTACACAACGATTAGGATATTAAGGACGACCTATGTTTAATTCTTGATGTTCAAAATGAGATCAGACAGAAAATGAAGTAAATTGCATTAGGATAAAAAGTTGTTTAGGTGGAATTTGCAAACACTTTTAAATCTGTTAATAAATAATAACTTAAACCTGAAATTATGAAAATAGTTGATGAGTTTACAGAATTCGCAATGAAAGGCAATGTTGTTGATATGGCAGTCGGCATCATTATTGGTGCATCCTTCGGAAGAATTGTTTCTTCTGTAGTGGCTGACTTAATTATGCCTCCTTTAGGATTACTAATTGGTGGTGTAAACTTTACCGATTTGAAAATTGTTCTCAAAGCAGCTGCAGGTACACATCCTGCTGTCACCTGGAATTATGGGAATTTTTTACAAGTGACTTTTGATTTTCTTATTGTAGCTTTTTCCGTTTTTATGGTTATTAAAGCAATTAATACTGCAAAGAAAAAAGAGAAAGTTACATTAATTGAATCGCCTTCTCCTTCAAAAGAAGAACCTCTGCTTACGGAAATCCGTGATTTATTTGAGAAGACCGATCAACCTGATGGAGATAGTTAAAGACTTTCATAAAAAGGCTTCGATGATAGTAACTTCACTGCTTCCATTTAACTGTTGGAATGAGGTAATAATATTACAAACATTTAATTCAGGCTTTTGGTGGTCTATATGATCCGGCTGACACTGATCAGGGCCAATTGTTTTTCTACTTACCCACAAAACCTAGCAAGTAATTTGATCATAATGCAAATGGATCGAGAGACAGGTAAGCTGACATTTTGAATAAACTTTGCTTATTATATATGCTATGAATATGCTATTCTATTGTTTTTCTCGTTAATTTTACCTGACTGTTTAACAAGGATTCTCATTAATCATGTCTGAATGTAAATGTAATATAAGCGTAATTATTGTCCTGGTTTCACTATTTTCTATACAGGCTTTTTCGCAGGAAATCAATTACCGCGATAGCCTTGCCATGTATAATTCACAAAAAGTAATTTTAAAGCCC
>Ga0302271_10003551_pt1 | contig 13087 bp, 10 predicted proteins | sample III_Bog_N1_1_FD_198767 | JGI IMG/M metagenome (GOLD analysis project Ga0302271, IMG submission 198767) | Peat permafrost microbial communities from Stordalen Mire near Abisko, Sweden - III_Bog_N1_1 | ecosystem: Environmental > Terrestrial > Soil > Wetlands > Peat | place: Sweden: Abisko... | reverse complement strand
TCAAATTGGATTTAAAATCTGTTGGAAAGAACCAAAGAAAACTAACAAACAAAATTTAATTAAAACAAAAGATCAAAATCATATTTTTATCATCACAAAGCTATCTCTACTGCTTAAGCTCAATGAACGTCGAAGTTGAAGATCCTGCGACAGTGCATAAAAAAAACTTACTCAAAGTCATATTCTTGTCACTAGGGTTTATGACTCTTTATGCAGCATTCTCTACAACTCAAGACATGATATCATAGATCTATTACTAATTAGGCTATGAAAACTTAGGTAACTATGCCTTGTTCGCTCTTTATTTGACTCAAGCAGCCAATAATTTGTTCGCTCCTACGGTCGTTCAAAAATTACCTGCCAAATGGGTGCTGGTGTTCAGTAGCTTGGGGTACATTCCTTTCCTCGTTGTAGGTATTCTCCCAACGAAATGTTATGACTATGCTATGGAACATAACGAAATTCCATCATAAATGACGGGTATTTGCAGCAAAGGAACGATTTATGGACTTATCCTCGCTTCTGCAGCACTCACCGGATACTGCGCTTCTCTCATTTGGGTAAATATTTAAGACAAACATCGAAAATAATAAAATAGATGCACATTTAAGAATATTTGATTACATAATAAGTTAGCGGGGGGATGGGTTTGAGTAAATTAATCAGACCTAAAGCATTTTACTAGCAAATATTCATCTATTTTTGACAGATTTATTTCCTTTGTATCAGATATTATTTTGCTTATTTTGAAAAATTATTTTTTAATTGTAGGTTGCACAAGGCACGTTTATTGGTGTGCTTTCCAGTTCAAGACCAGACAAAACAGGTGTTTATTTTGGTGTATTTTGCTCCATTTTTGCTACTTCTTTCCTCATAGGATCAATTATTAGCACCTTTTTACTTGGTTATACTACGAAAACAACATTCTTCATAATCATGACAATCATCGGAGCAGTGGCTTGCATTACATTTGCGTTCACTCCAATTCCATACACAAATCAACAACAAGCTGAAACAAAAGCTTAAAAACTTAAACAATACGAAGACAATTCATAAGATAACTAACAATAAACAACTTCATGGACCCTCACAACTATTCGAAGATACCAACAAATCCTCAAAACTAAAAAGATCCTTCCTTTAATGGCGTTGATGGGACTCTCTGGAACGATTCTTGCATTCTATGCTGGATACATGTACACTTTGATCCAAGGAACTTTAGATCAAGGCGACTACAGTGACGAGGCACAAAAAGAAGTCAGCAGAAAAACATGCTATGTCTACATCTGCTAAGGGATCTCGCAGATAATCTCCGGATACTTAGGTGCTATTATGGCTTAAAAATATAACATTTACCGTTTAGTGAACTTTGCGACGATCTTAATATAAATTGCATTCATTTTTGCCCTGATTGCAACCTATTCCTAGGACTATTCTCTAGTGTTCATCACCAGCGCGTTTATTGGTTTTGGAGATAATCTTCTGAATACAATCTTCAGTGAAATAATTACTCGTGATTATCAAGGGAAAAGTGAGATTTATGCGTTGAAAAGCTTTGTGATGTCTCTGGTCTTCGCTGTGTTACTCTTAATTAACATCCTTGTGAAGCACGAAGCCAAATATTCATTTATTTTGGCGATTTTCGTATATCAAATAATTTCTAATATCGCCTCTGTGCATCTCGGCCCCTAAGCTCCTCTTTCGAATCTCCAAGTCAAGGGCGAGTTTATTGAGAAGGAAGACAAAGAAAGTTTGAGATTAAGTGAAGATAAAATAGTTTCCCAAGAGGGAAAAAACCCTTCTAGATTGCAATCTGAAATGCTCCCATTAGAAGAAAAATAGTGAAAATAGTATGATTATTATTTTGAATTAGTGACGCGAATGAAGGACAAGAATAAAAACCTTTCTTTATTGTTTTGATAAATTAATTAAAGAATATGATATGTCTTATTTCAAATCAATTCAGTGCATTGTCTGTCATTCAATCATTCGAATTTGAATAAAATGAAACCTCAGACAAGTTTGTTCGAAATTAAAAATAAGATTAAATTAAATTCATCTCCAGTTTCATTTTCAGTCTGTTTATCTTACTCCCATTAGATCGAATAATAGTTTAAAGAAAGAAAGAAGAAGAGAACCATTTATAAAAGAGGAAAGCTTAAGAAGAAAACGAAGAAGAAACAGGACTAGAAAATAAATTAAACATAAGTTAAAGAAACAAAAAATTAAAACTCAAGGGTAACAAAGGGAGACAAGTAGGGTTTTAAAAGATTGATAGAAACACAAGTATTGCTTCTGAAAAATGCTGAACTAAGAAGAAAACAACAACTTGAAGTTTGGAGATCAGATCATCATCAAGGGAAGTCTTAGTCGCGGAGGTCAAGATTATGGTGGATTTCTTTGTGGAAAGGGATTCGTTTAGGACTCAATACAATTTCAAGTTGTACCTCCTGATGTATTAGCTCGAGCCTCTGAGAATGAGAGTACTTTGAATTTCATTAAAAACTAACGCGATATGGTGTTTTAAATCTGGCCTAGACTCAATTTCCAAGCTCACAAATAATTAAGACATCTGAAGAAAATGCAAGATCATCTTTAGAAAGCATTGAAAAAAATTGAAGGAGCTGCCAAAGCTAAAAGGAATCAGCAGAGGGATTCGATCATTGAAATCTAAGGTGGAACTGAAACTAAAAAGCAAGCTGAGAACTAAAAGGTTGTGGAGGATGACAAACAATAAGAGGAAATAGCTAAATTGAAAGAAGAAATCGAGTCGTTTACGCTGTCGATTGCAGAAACTGAAAATAAAGTCGCAAAAGAAAAAGAAAATAACTTTAAATCGCTGAGTTAGTATGCTTGCTAGCCGATCGGATATGGAGCTGAAATTCAAATCCGCCATGTTGACTCTGGGCTATTCCTGTCGAGTTAGACACTAGCTTCTGACTCAGAGAAATCTGCTTATCGCTTTCTTTTGTCTGATGATTGCTCTTCTGGGATGCTACTGAGGATCTTACCTAAGTTTAAGCTGAGAAATATTGGAGATACTGTCTAGTATCGAGATTAGGTGATAATTTAGAACATAAAACTTAGATTCAGTGTAGCTTTTTCAGAAGATTAAGCAATAAAAGGGAAGAATCCAGCTGATGTTGTCTAAGCAGTGTAAAATGATTACAAGCAGATGGAAATGAGAAACAACGATGCAATGTCATTTGTCGTGGATACGTATATATCTCAGTACACTGAAGTCGTCTGGGAATTCAGAAAATTCTTATCAAGTACAGCTGATTCTGCTCGCCCTAGTCAAGCCATCTGTGGAGGAGACTTAATAAGATTCATTCACAAGGAAACTAATGGATATCTGTCAGCTGATATTCCATACAAAAATGCACAATTTCCTGAAGTTTTCTTTAGGAAATATGAAGGTGACTTCGCTTAGGAAGAATACTCTGCTTCATCGGTTTGGGAGATAGAATAAGTAACTGATTTCAATAAAGGTGCAGTTTGCTTTTTTGGAAGTAATTCGGACCCTGTAACTTATTATCTTAGGCACTTTTAAACAGGGAAACTCCTCACTCTTAACAACGTAAAAAGAAATGAAATAAGATCATAAAAAAAAAACTTGTTGAAAATTTTCTTAAAACTAAAGATTTGTTCATTATTTTCACTTTAGGGACAATTTGTACTTGGATAAGGGATGGATGAGAGAAAAGCAACCAACGACCCTAATGGTTTACTTGGATTTTTCAATACAAAAGTGACTGAAAGCTAATCTATTGATAACTAACAATGCTATCAACTGAACATATAGAAGAATTTCATCGGGCTGGGGGCTAATTTAGATGATGTTTATGAGAATGACAAATTAGTTTAAATCCCAGGATTTTTCTCTCAGATCAACGACGAAGAGCTTAATTTAAAACGATACAAAGCAGTTTCATCTTAATATCCGAATGATGAGAATGCCCTCATGATTGAGAGAGTATCAGATTAAGAAAAATAAGGATTTCTTTTTGCTTAATCTGCCTTACCTGTGCTCACGAAGCTGGCAATTACACTGAAGTAGCCTTTCCAGAAAGATGTCATTGTTGAAGATTAAATTGCTAAAGCAACTATTGTGCTAGATAAGCTAATCAGATTTGTGTATAAAGTAGATGATGATGCTGATCTCTTAAATTGCAAAGGCATTTCGATTGTCAAGAACTAATAGTTACTTAGAGATATGGGGTTCATTTAGACGCTAACTAGTTTATTGTATTTGCCTTTCAAAAACAAGGTTTTTGATCCTAAGTAGCTCACTGCTCTACCGAAGAATATCCTCTACGTATTCTAACTTTCGTATGTGCTCATTAAACTGATTATCAGAGAATATCGACCTAACGAGATCTTCGCATCCTAGTGGTAAAAGATTGATACAGAAACGTTATTTTCATTATTAGAATTTATGTGAGAAAATGAAGATCTTCATAGAAATATTTAGGAGTTTTGCTTCTTTTTTTTATTTGAATTTTTTTGAAAATTATTTTAACCAAAAAAGGTTGAGTTTGTTTATGGAACAAGCCATGGAATACGAGAGTAAAGTAGACATGCTAGCTGAGCCAACACTCACAGAGCTTATCGATAACAACGAAACGATTCTCAAGAAAAAAATTGATGTAGGTATTATCACACGATTTGTGAATCTACTTATTTCTGAGAAAAGTGCAAAATACATTAAACTTCTCCGCGCACTAATTAACTGCGATGGCAAGGCTATGAAAATGAATCAAGAGTTGATTGTTGATCTGTTGCTTGTGAAGAACCCTGATAAACTAGGACTACTCAACCCTCTAGTTCTCTAATAGAATGGATCACTCCAAATCAAAGTTGGAGATTTACTCTATGAAATGGAATAGCTTAAAGTAGACTAATTTAACAATTATTCATCTATATTTTGAATTTATTATCTATTAATGAAGTGCTTTGAATTACAAATAATCTTGATTTCGCTTTGTTTTACTTGTAGGATGTTGATAACCCTGAGGTCTCTGAATACATGGTCTTCTATGAAAATCTAATTTGGCTACTTTCTGACCTCTGTATGGACAAACAGTTTGTAGCTATTAACTAGCTCGAGGGATTCTTTACATACGATATTTGTTTCACTATCATCAATAATCCCATTTATGGAGATAGATTACGTAGTGCATTTGCTTGTCTCATGAAGTGTTGCCATGTTGAAGGATAGCGTTTACAAATCATTTAAGCTCCAGAGTACATTAAAGTTTGGACAGACGTGTATTCTTAGAAAACAGAAGCTGAACGTAAAAACTAACGGTTAGGGTCTGCCGATGTAGAAGCCCGCAAGAATATGAGCTCTTCTCGTTTCTACAAGCCAACTTTTACAGAAAATCCTGAGATTCTTAGATGCTAGTAATTTTATCCAGAGCATTTTGATAAATTGAAGGTATTTATTGGAGCATACATGACTGAAATCACTGCTTAGAGTAAATTTCGTCGAATCTGGGAGAGCGAATAGAATGAGCTTACATTGCAAGTCATAAAACTTTCCAAGTCACTTTTTGAATACGGACTCTACACAGATATTGAGTCGATCCACACTACAATTAAGCCATTGATTTCCTTCTTGAATGCCTCGAGAGATGCTTTATCTGAGTTAGATGAGAAAATTAAACGAGGAGGTGTCCCAAGTATCTCAAAACACAATCGATCGATTGACACTGAGCTTAATGGCTAAGACGCAGACGATGCAAAGCTTTCTTAGTAAATCGCTGCTTAAGATCGCTATGCAGAGACAGAGGAGACTGTTTTGATTAGTAAAAGTAGAGCACATATCTGCGAAATCTTGCAGGTAAAAAGTTATTTTTTCCTAAATACAATTTGAAATTCGTCATTTTTTGTTCTAAAATAAAACAACAAACAGTTTGTGAATGGTCTCATCTTGAATTGGATGTGCGACAAAATCTTAATTTCGTACAAGAAATTCTACGAGGACTCTGGCATGAGCGAAATGACCCTTTTGCAGTTAGTCAATAAGGTCAGAAACAGAGTTAAGTATCTGGAAAAAATATAGGAGACTGATCTAGAGGACAAGGAATCAAAAGCAGAATTAGACAAATTAATGCTAAATTCACCTGAAGATGTGTTTTTAAATCCGATTAATTGGATCAATGAGAGAGTAAATAGCTTAGATTTCACCATCGATTCTGTTGTTAGCAAGAAGAAACTGGCCTCAAGTAATTCCAAGGAACGATTACTGAATATTTACCTGCTCGATTTACTTCAATTTGAAAATGCAAATATGGTAAAATCATCCTTGACTCTTCTGGAAGCTAACTTTTCTAAAAGACACAATCTGCTGAGTTATTTAAAAGAAATTCAAATTGTCGACGATGAAAGAAAATACTAGGTTCTTCTCCGTGGAAAGCGCCATTTCTCGCAGCTTAAAATCTTAGTCGATGAAACGGAGAATTGGTATGCTCTAAACTCAGAAAAGGGAACAACTAACTCGGAAACTTTCATGAATATCTTAGACGAGCTATTTAGTGCAATGGTAGAGAAAGTCCAACCCGGATAGGAAGACGTAGATGTTGATGAGATTCTTTCTGATCACGGGAAAGACAAAAAGAAGCCAGAAGGAGAAATAAGTGATGGAGAGGAAGATGATGGTGAAGGAGGGTTACTAAAACATAATAACAATAATGGTAATAGAAATGGAAGCAAGCAACAAAATAGAAATCCACTAAAAAAAGGGAAAAGTTCTAATCAAAATGCAGAAAAAGACAATGATGATGGCAGTAGTGAAATTGATGAAGAGAAATTAATGTAAAACAGACTACGAAAGATTCAAGATTAAAACATGCACTTACTTCAAATCGACATTAACGAAGATTATTTCCATGAAGTCATGCTGAGGAAGAACGTGCGTGGAGAAATCCAAAAGATGTTTAGACTCCTGCATCTGCACGAACCAATATTAGAACTTATTATTAATGATCTAGTACAGACAAAGAAAGAAGATTAAACCAAAAGAAAACAAATCCTTCGAAAGTGTTTCAAGGTTTTGGCTATTTTTTGCTTTGAAAATCAAGCCAACTAAAGAGCTCTGCTGCCTCATCTCTCAACAATCCTGAACCACTTGAAAGCAGAAAAAGAGAACACCCCTTAGATATTACTCAACGAGATTGTCAGAGAAAACGAGGATGTCCTCTTTGATTATTCTCTCTGCCATACGATCATCAATCACTATGCTGATATTCTGAATTCGCAGGATTCGAATGATCCCAATCGTCCAGCATTCTTTGAGTACTTGACAACGTTCATGAAAACTCGTCAAAACAACATGATTAGGCCAAATTAAGTAGAAGTTGTGATTACTCTCACACATCCAAAATACCAGAAGATCATATCACTTTTCGATGAAGGTACCAAAGAAACTGCGCTTATCATCTAAAGAGTCAAAGAACTCACTACCAGCATGGCTGCGAATCCATCAGAAGCCATATAAATCCCTGGAGAACTTCAGTATTTCATTTAATTACTGGATATGTTGTCTGTTGCTTGCGAGGAAAAAAATGATGCAACAGAAAGCAAAAGCTAAAATTACTTTCCTCTTGACGCACTTTTATCTCTTCTCGCAGCGTCTCCTTAATGCTGGCCTTTCAGAAAAGCGCTATTGATGTTCTTCTATCATGTGTATCTAGAGACAGAGAAAGACATTGACGATAATGTAAAACATTTAAAAAAATATTACCTTACTTTAAGTTTTCAGAAAAAGCAAGAAATTGTTTTTGAAAATTATCTATTGTTTTCCAGGATAGCATTCTAAAGATGATGAAGGTTGTCAAAAGTGATTTGTAATACCTTGCAGACAATGCCTAAAAGTTGTTAGCAAGTCCAATGAAATTAAAGAACTTCTAAGGCACGTTACCTATGGGATAACTTATTTAGTAATATATATTTGGAGTGCTGCTTTTCTGCGTGAAAGAATTCGCTAGAAGAAACCTTGTATTGCAGCGTAACGAGATGAATGCGTTCAACAAGAGTGTGATGGAATCTATGATTAAATTGCAAGCTGTGATAGGAGAATAAAATGAAGAAAGCAAGATTTTTATTGCCTAGATTGTGTTCTTAATTTTGAAGAAACAAACTGTTAAGGTGTCATAGGATATCCTCAAACTCAAGGAAAGCTTCTCAAGTGATATCCAGGGATATATTAGAAATGTAAGTAGTTAAATAATTTTTGTTTTAGAAGTTATCTTGGATAAAAATGTGTGTAAAAATGAGGTTTTTTTAATTGAAAATGTTTGTGTTTTTGCTGCTGCTTTGCAAAGTATGAAGAGCAAAAGATGACACTGGAAAAATATGAAAAACAACAGAGAATTAATTTCGAGCGAGTCAGCAGCTTGAAGCTGCCCTCCTTGAAATTTCATGTGTTGTTTTCGAGTCTGTCGAATACAACAATTTTTACAGATAATGTCTAGCAGGAATTCGAGCAGTTAACTGCAACAATAAAATAGATTTAGCCTCTCTCAGTAAAGGTTTTCAAGAACTAAAACACGATCACTTTTGAGCAAGTATTGAAAATCAGAAAAGAAAAGAAAAAAATTAAAAGAGAAAGATTTTATTATTGTTTTAATTAGTATTTCTTCTAAACCTCTTTAATTTTTGAAGCTTTGTCGAAAATTATGCGCGATAATAAGTCCATCAAATGCTGTGTTGTCCGAAGAACAATGCTTAATGGGAATGAGAGTTCTCAGAAAATTCATTGAAGGAGAGAATAAAGAGAAAAAAGTGCCAGCAAGTGAATGGGGCAATGAAAGCGATGAGACTGAGATTTAAGTTCTGCACAAGCAAAATATTCTCGCTGATTATGGAGTTATCAAAGTAGTCTGTGAGTTCTTAAGAAGTGAATTCTCCACAGATATTAAAAATGAAGCTGTTCTTCTTGGCATTGCAATGCTCTATAATGGGAACACAAAATGCTAAGAGACATTGTTAGCTTGTTTGCAAGAAGACACTTAGAACACAGTGATGATTTGCTTAAGTGATATGGTAGATTTCCTTTCAAGCAGAATTAAGAAATCGATGTCACGAAGAAACAGGTAGTTTGTGGAGAATTTCAGGCGAAATCTCGATGAATAACTAAGGCTCAAACGAGTTGGGAAACAAAACCTTGAACAAGCCACTGAAACTAATGAGAAATAAAAAGATAAAGCTGATCAAAAAGAACAAGAAGAACAAGAATCTGTTCTCTCTGATCTCTACGCAAATTCCAAGATCTACGATGAAGAAATGATGATTTAAGATCTAAGAAAGGTCTACCGATTGCTGCAGCTTTTCTGTGAGGGACACTTCCTTCCTCTGCAAGATTATCTCCGAGAACAGCGACAGAATGGTGATCTCAACCCACAATCGATAAATTTTGTGAAATTAGTTGCCTAGAATTTCGGAAGCTACATTCGATACATGAATGATTTAACTGTTAATCTTGGACAATAAATCATCGATTTACTAGTCGAAAGTGTGCAAGGTCCTAGTCGCTTAAATTAAAAGTGTATCTCAGACAATAAAATTGTCGATTATACAAAGGAATTGCTTTCGACGTTTTCCTAGCCTAGTGATTATGAAAAAAGAGGAATAGATTCAGAAGAACTTAGAGACAGTGTAGATCAAGTAGTTTCGAAATCTACTCTCTTGCTGGTCTCGTTGCTAGAAGGAAACACGCAAAAAGATATTCCGCTGTACATTGACTAGTAATTAGACTATTCCTTTGTGAGATCCTTCCTCGCAAACTAATACTCTGACTATGTCAAAGAGAAGTTAAATCTAGATTTAGCTGATGTATCTGTTGCAGATGTCATTGAGAAGAGTGCTGAAGTTTCATAAACATTTTCTGGATAAATTGAAGAAGCCTTCAATATCTTTATCCTCATCATGACTGTTGTAAAACTCACAAGGATTAAAATATTATTTGAAAAATACTTTAAAATCTTTTTGTGTTGTTTAGAAAGACTAATTGAAGAGGTTTAACACTGCAGTTGAATCGGAAGCTGAGAAGTGCATCGAGTAAAAGACAGATACCCTTGAAGATGCAGCAATGGATTTCTTCAGCAGAAACACTTGCTGCATCGAAGTGTTCTTCCAAGAAAAGATATCGCGTGTATTCTTCATTAAACAACCTGCCTGCTAGAACATACCCAAGAAAAGCAGAGAAATCTTCAACAACGAAGTCGAGAGAGGAACTTTGAATGAGAAACTGGAGTGTCTAGTCGCAGAATCAGAAACATTCGTCATCGAAATGTACTTTTATTTTTATCTATAATTTATCTAATAAATATAATTATTATTCCAACAACAAAAGGGATCTCATGACCACTCTAAAAGGTTGGCCACTACGGTTCACTTCAAATAGATTCTAAGGTCTCTAGAAGTTCTCCACATTCCTAGCATTTTTAATCAATATTGTCATGGTCGCCTCGCTTGATAGAACAGTCGCAAACAATTCATCTTCGCAAGATAGTTCTCCTCCTCGATTTGCTGGGATGGACTCCTTGGATTTAATCTACGCACTGGGATTAGTGCAGTTGATTTGCAATTTGATTATGATGATATTCTGGCTTGTTTTGAACGTTCCAATTATTCTTGCTGAGAAATGGCATAACTTAGTCGAATCAAATCAATCCCTCGTTGATCCGAAGAAAGAAGCTATTTTAGAGTAATTGAGTCACCCGAAATATTTCTCCATCGAACTCACAACGTATGCACTCAAAACTAAAGGACCTTCATACTAGAAATTTGTTGAGGACGATCATCTTCGCATGGGCAGTCTCTTTGGCTATTGCAAGTATGCCGAAGTCTCCTTTATGCTCCTCATGAAAGACAGTAAAAAAACATGCCCTTAATTTAAATCATGGAATGCTCATTTTATCATTTGTTTTATTCATTTAGGTTCATTCTTATACTTGGTGTTCTACATCGCTTGTTCTGTGTGCGGATTCTTCTTCGACAAGATCATCTACGCATTCTAGCTTCTTGACATCATCAACTAATTCCCAACACTTCGAAATGTCACCCTCGCTGTTGAGAGAAATGCCAGCTAATTGCTCAAAACCTTCCTTCTTGGAATTATTGTGATTTTTATCTTCTCGGTTATCGGTTATTCTTTTGCGGTGGAAGACTATTTCTTCGGCGATCAAGGATCAGGTGGTGAAAATCTGTGCAATAAGTAAGATAATATTTATATTTTATTGGATTTATAAGGTTAATTTTCGTTTTTTCCGATTTTACTTGTAGTCTTTTCCACTGCTTCATCGAGAGCATCAATTTAGGCTTGCGAAATGGTGGTGGTGTTGGTGATTCGATGAGATTGATGTCTTTTGGAACAGGCAATCGCAGCAAATACATTTTCAGAGTCATTTATGACATCGCATTCTTTGCATTTATCAACGTTATCTTGATCAATGTGATTTTTGGTGTGATCATCGATACATTTGCGGAGTTGAGAGACTAAAAGAGTGAAGTCATCGAAGATATGAAGAATATCTGCTTCATTTGCGGGTTGGATAGATACGTATTCGATAAGAATGCTGACGGATTTGAAAATCACATCGAGAGAGATCATCAACTCTGGAATTATGTCTTCTACATGTATTTCCTATCGAAGAAGGAATCCACTGATTACAATGGAATAGAGACAGAAGTCAGCAAGAAAATTGAATCAGGTGATATCAGTTGGTTCCCCATGATGAAGGCCATCAGTATTGGCGAGCAAGAAGATCAAAATGAATTAGCTGACATCGTAGTATAAAGTCTGAATGATGTCGGTGGATAATTTAAAGAACTGCAAGATAAAATAAGTTCTTTGGTAGCACAATAGAAGAAGGAGTAGCTTAAAAACAAATAGTTAGCCAATGCTAACAAGCCAAAATGAGATAGATTTAAGATCTGTTTTTAATATATTATATTTTTAGTTATGGTTTTTTTCAACTGACTCAAATTCGAATTGGTTTGATTATGTTTATTTTAATTTATCCAAAAGTAAAAGTTAGAAAAAGTATTAGCATCATTTTTAGCATTCACATTATTCAATAACATAACAATAATACAAAATAAGCCCTTCTTTAGGAAATCGAAGGTGCAACAAATAAAGAAAGAGAGACAATAATTATCTGAAAATAAAAGACTATTCTAATGATAATTAGAGCAAAAATAGAAGTGATCTGCCATGTGTGCAACTTCCTATGAGTCTGTATTTCATATTTTGAAGTTTTGATTTTTGGGTTTGAAATATTCCTATTTAAATATGGTTAATTTGAAGTAGAAACAGTAATCGATTTTTATGCTAAAAACTTAAAAGATTTTGATTATTGGTTAGCTTGCAATTCATAGAAAACCTTAATGATTTTTATTGTACAGCGAGTCTAGATAAATCAAATCAAAAAATAACTTTTAAAAATAAAAAATAACAAATTACTGACTCTTTTGTCTTGTTGTTTGGGTAAATCTAAGCTAACCGTCTTGTTTTTACAAAGAAAGGGAGGAGGTTAGAAAATTAGAAAAATCAATAATAGTAGTACATCCTAAGTTTAAATTCAAAGGAGCATAACTGTAGCAAGAATAATAACTGATTTTCAATCAAATATCAAATAAAAAACCCCTCTAGGTTAAAACCCTTAGAGCAAAGCAATTATGAGCAGCCCAGAGAGAAAAGAGTCTTAAGAAGAGATTGAAAATGAACCTATCCCTGCATCAGGAAGAAGTGGAAAGAAATGTATGAATTCTTTGCATGCTTCTTTGCAAGTTGACAGGAATACCGAAATATCTTAGAATCCCATAAGTGAGTGGGCGATTTCAAGCAAGGCATTAGCAGAACGATTAAGTCGCAGTGGTATGGCGTTTTTGAATGGAAATTTAGTTGAAGTTAGCGTCGCTGAAGAGAAGGACTGCTCTAGGATAAGAGAACTTGAAGAAACTTGTTAGACTCTGAAGAAACAATTTAGAGAGGTCTCTGCTCGGCTTGAAAAAGAAAACGCTATTTTAAAGCAATAGCTTGAATTTGCTGAGGTTGAAGTGAGAGAGTCGAAGCAGAGAG
>Ga0302271_10003550_pt1 | contig 13088 bp, 15 predicted proteins | sample III_Bog_N1_1_FD_198767 | JGI IMG/M metagenome (GOLD analysis project Ga0302271, IMG submission 198767) | Peat permafrost microbial communities from Stordalen Mire near Abisko, Sweden - III_Bog_N1_1 | ecosystem: Environmental > Terrestrial > Soil > Wetlands > Peat | place: Sweden: Abisko... | reverse complement strand
TGAGGAAGATGTGAAACACTATTTCCTTCCAATCGAGAACGTTATCTATGCCTATGTCGTCGAATCAGAGGAGAAGAAAATCACTGATTTCTTTAGTTTCTACTGCTTACCTTCAACCATCATTAACCACCCTAAACACTCCCAACTCAGAGCTGCTTATTCATATTATCATGTCTCCACAGTGACGCCACTCAACACCCTCATCAACAATGCACTCATTCTAGCTAAGAAGAACAATTTCGATGTGTTCAATGCACTCAATCTCATGGAAAACGAATCATTCCTACAAGTAAATATACCTTTAATATCCTATTTTTCTCTTATTTATTTGAACTTTTATGTTAATATCTTTTGTAGGAACTGTTGTTCAGTCCAGGAGACGGTAATCTCCATTACTACCTGTATAACTGGTAGCTATCCGAAGAATTCAAGCCAAAATAACTCGGAATGGTGCTTGTCTGAGAATACCCTGCATTTAAGCAGTAAAACAGTATTATTATTAGTAATAGTGTGTACATATATGTCTAATCTGCTTCGAAAAGCCATTCCGTTCAAACTATTTAAGCATCATTTTTGCACAAAGTGGGTTATCTTTTTTTTTAAAATGTCCGTGAAAAGTAATATTTTTAATGCATACGGAGATATGGAATTTATTTACATTGAATTGATGTAAAATCGCTGAAACAGCTGAGAAAATAAACAATTTACGTTTTAAAAAAAAATAATTGAAAGATTATTGTTAAAAGATGTTAATTATTAGTATGATTTGGTGCTGAGATGGTTAGATTTATCAGAGCTAAGATGGGAAGAGCATGGAGTGTTTAAATGCTATTTTGATGTATTCCTCTGATGCTTCTGCGATTAATGTCTCGAATACCATCTGCGCTAATTCCACTTGGACTTCGGTTTCTTCCTCGTCGTATTACAGCCACTTCTCCTCGTTTTCCAGAACCTAAATCACATTTTAAACAAAAAAGGTTTGTAATTAATATTTTCAATCAAACATATTCCTCAGTAGTTGGCAATAAATATCTCTCCCATCTGAATCTAATCTCTAATCTCTACCTCAGCTGAGAGAAGCCTCGTAAGTCTGTCTTCTTTAATTTACTAAATTTACTAATTGTTTAATACCACGCCTGGTAGAAAATGTGATTCTGCTTTATCGATAATTATCCCACAAAGACTGCTGCTCCATTCAGCAACTCTATCCGCTGCATTCTCAAGAACATCTTATAAATCACTGATGTTTCTAGGTTTCTCTGCGATTTTCTGATAAGTTACTTTCCATGGGAAAGGCTTCCCTCGTTAGCCATAGATTCTTTCGTAATCTAATGCTTCATTGAGTGCCTCGAAGATCGCTTAATTGTGGGCTTTTTCCAACGATCTAGTCTACTAATTCTCCTATGCTGATTGCTGCACTAATTGAGTTGATTCTTGATTTATTTATTGCTAAATTTGTTTAATGTTCAGTTATCTTTCGAGTTCATTGAAAAGCCTACCATCTAGAACTGGCTGCGTTGAGTAAAAGCAATCATCAAACATATCTTCGTCTTCTGATTCATCGTAGATATGCAGGAGCTTGAGAATTTCTTCAGGTTAGTGACCAAGCTAAGTATTGATTTCCTTGAGGAGTTTCTTAGAATGATTTACATCATCTAACAATGTATCAAAACAGGATATGTTATGAAGGGGAAATTCATGTGAATTATGATTTTACTGAGGATATGCTGACATAAGGAGGCTGAATATTCTTTGATAGAATTCAAATTAGTCTTGAAACCCTGAAGTTATGGCAGTAATCTCTTTGGTTTGGAATTCTTCTCGTCACCTGAGGAAATCAAATAAAACAAAGATTTGTGTAAAAATAAGAGGAACTAACACACGCACACACAAGAAGGTGAACAGTTTTGGATTAGCTATGTTTGTTACTTTTGACATCAATATGATTTTCTTTGTTAGCTTCATTATTGTGTATCTGCTTTGTTTATCCTGTTTCTTACTTAGCCGCAGCACTATCACTAGAACTTATGACTACAGCATGTTCTTCTTCTACATCCTCTGATTGTTGTTGTTTGCTACCTCTTTCAGCATTCCCCGCTGATGGCTATGCTGTTATGGCTGTAGTAATACCCCCTCCTTATGTATCTTCATTTGAAGTGTCTGCTAAAGAATCTCCTGTGTTAGAATTATGTTTATTAGTAACTTGCTTAGTTTAGGCTAACAGTAATGAAGATATCTTAAGGAATTCATTCTTATTTTCATTACTACTATCTCCATCGTACAATGAATCATCATCTTCCTCTATCTAGTCATTTTCTTCATCATTAATGTCAATCTTTAAATTGATATTCTCAGTGTCTTCATTCATATTCTATTCTGCTTGATTTCTAATATCCTTATCATATGAAATACAGCTCTTAATTTTACTATTAATATTTTATTCCTTGCTACTATCATCACCACCATCATCTGTCTCCTTATAAATACTCTTTTTCTCAATGATTTCTCCTTCTACTTCTCCTTCCTTAATCTTATCTTCCTCCATTCTATAAACTCCACTTTTCTCAGTTAATCTACTGTTATTATTAAACAACACACTTTCTTACCAATCTATCGATCCATCATTCAACATATCTTCACGTACAACTACTTCTTCATCAATAACTTCTGATTTACTCAGCTATTAACTATCCTCCTATCTGCTAGCTACATTCATACTACAGTTCTCCATTAGACTACTATTATCCTTCTTTTCTGATTCTGTCTCCTTCTCATTCGATTATTATTTCATATTCCTAACTGACGTAAACCAACCACCTGAAGATGCACTAGGAGAATTACATGAGATACTTTGAATACCATCACTATCACCACTACCACATTTAGATGTACTACACCCACTCCCTTTCTGCTATTTAGGTGTATTACAACTTAAATTTACTTATTATTTAATATTAATCCCAATTATCTATGCAAATTCTAAATCTCTTTTTGTCTTTAGAATAGTCTATTCAGCACTAACAATCGATCTTTTCACTTCATCTTTATGTTTCTAAATATGCTTTTACTCACACTCAACCCAACGCACTAATGCTACACTCCTATGTTCAAAAGATCTAGGGGATATACGCTTGTTAATCAATTCCTACTCTAAATCTGCTCTTTCAGTATCACCTCTAACTTTCAAAGCTTATTCTCTGTTATGAAATATCCTATCTACTTCGGAAGTTTAATCTTCAATTATATTAGAACTCTAAGCGCTAACATCCCTGCCATGTTATGTTTCATCTTATTCTTCGCTAAGAAACATCTTTCCTTTGCTTTGTAGTTGCTGCTATTGAAGTTGAATATTGATATTAGTCTAGAGATCTTATTTGAAAGATTAGCCTGAAAATATGCATTATTGAGGAGAATAATGTGATGATGAGGATACTGAGGAGTTTGGGCTTGAGTGGAAATTCACAAGATTATTCTCATAATTAGCGCTCTTGTTATGTTTGTTGTTGTTGAATTCATTGTTAAAATTGGATTACTTAGATGCAAATCCATTTGGTTTGATTCTAACTTTGCTGCATGTGTCACTCAACTCAGTCATTTTCTCTTCTTCTTAGTCTTCGCATTGATTATTTAATGACTCCTATTCCAATTTATTTTACCCTTAAATCTTTTGGTATTCCTATGGCTATTACTTAAAACTATCTTCCATCCCATCAGTAACACCAGTAGACTATGATCGTTACTGCTAATATCCACATTGTTTAGTCCCTTGAGAGTTCTTCTCTGCGGTCTATTTCCAAAAAACAAATCCATCAAAAATACAAATTTCATTATTAAAATCAACTTAGAATGAAAAAAAAAACATCCATCCTGTTGTGTTATTGAAAATACTTGTGTGAGTCGATTCAGCTGATCTGCTGCTTCCTTGGGGAGCGATCCTTAGTTCTAGAGGGAAGTCAATATCGAGATCATTTAGTTCCATTTGAATGCTTCTTCTTGTTTGATCTTGGATATCTCTGATTCGTATTGCTACTTCAATATTCCTTTCTGCGTTGAGCTGAGTGATTACTTAGAAGATCTAACATTACTGCTGCTATTGTGACTTTAACTTGATAGCTCTGAATCAGACCAATCTTAACTTCTACTTGGTCTACGCTGTCTGCTTCGTTTCTTTAGATTCGATTAGCTTAGTGAATCCTCATCACTGTAGTCTTAATTGTTCTCTTGTTGCTGTTTCTTCTTTTAAATCACTGTAGATTATTGCTATGAATCTTCATGTTCGTTCTTCTCTTTAGATTCTCTCAATGACTCTATCTAATCCTATTAAATCTCCTCCTTCTCCTACTATTCCTCATCCTCTGAGGCTTAATATTTCATTTACCCTCCCATGATCATACTACTAAGCTTGGAAGCATCGAAAGTTGTAGCAGGAATTGGCCAATCTAATCTCTGAAATTACGTAGTGCTCTATCTAGAATCCTCTACGAGCATCGTCCCTGCTAGAGCTTGCACATCCGTTTCCTTTACAAAACACAATCACAAAATCAATTAGTTACATTATTAATCTCTCTCTCTCTCTCTCTCTCTCTCTCATGCATCTATCTGCTTTGCATTCTTACATAGAGTCTATTTCTAGGTTTATTTGCATCGTCATCAGCACCACCGTTCATATTCTGAGTATTGATGAATTATTCCTCAATCTTTTGTTCCTTTGATTAGTTAGAGTTGCTTGTCAAACGCTAGTGATTGCTTCTGCTGTTGTTGTTGTTGTTATTGTTACTTTCACTTTTCCATTCTTCGATGATACCCAGCTCGCTAATCAGATTGCTAGAATCATCTTCATTGGTTTACTTTTAGACTTAGTTAATCTACTTCTGCTATGACTGTGCATGCTATTGTTACTGCTATTGTGACTACTGCATTTGTTATTATTACTAATGCCCCCCAATGTATGAATCTCTCTCTTCTTCTTCTTCATCTGCTTTGATGACTAAATTAAAATTCTTCCTTCCCTTTAAACCTTGTTGTGGCTTAACACTACTAATCTTACTATCCTTTGCAACTTTAGCTTAATCCTACTAAAGCACTTGCTATCTGTTGAGTATCTCCATGAGTTCATTATTCTTCTGTAAGTTAACATTGATACCATTTCCTTCTTAGATGATCTTATTATTGAAAATATTCCTATCGTTATTTGAATTATTCTACAAAGCCAATTCCTCCTACGGCTTTAACTACTCAAGTTACGACTGCTGCTTTTATTACGATGCCACCGATGATTTAGCTGAATCTCTCCATGTATCCGTAGCATTCATGTCAGGCTATTTCTTCACCTCCGTGTTATATTTATCATTATGCAGATGCAATGAGCACTCCTCCTCTTCATCATCATTGAAATCGACTCTGAAAGTGCCATTATCATCGTTGTTTAATCCTATCCTACTGTGATTCAGTTCTTTCAATACGCATTCAAATTGCTTCTCCAGCAGCTTTAACGATGATCCATTGCCTTTGTTAGCAGTCATATTATCATCATCATCATCATCGTTTAGACTTTATTATAACTATTACTACAACTATTAGGATTGCTGCGTCTAAGGTTATTCTTATTTCTATTCACTGCTCTGCAATATTCCTGAGATATCATTGCTCTATTACTCTTCTTTGTATTGCTAAACTTAGCTATTCTCTCCTTATCTCCTTAGTTTATCATCATCCTTATTTAATACCTATTTCTTCTCTATATTACCTTAATTTCTTACTAATACACTGTTAATGCTAGCATCTTCTCCCTCATCAAACGACTTAACATCATGCAAATTATCACTGAATTAACTCAATTACTATTACTATTCTCTTATCTTTGACTATTTAATCTATTTCTTCTTGTTCGAACTCGTCAGTAGCATAGCTAATTTCTCCTATTTAACTTCACTGTTATCATCTTAGATCCTTGATTTATTCCCTGAGTCCTAGAATTACTACTTCACATCTGTTCCCAATGAATTAAGATGCTACTAATACTACTTAATCTCACTCTACGGCAAATTCAACAAGAGATTGAAATGATGATCCAACCTATGCATCTCATGACTACTCTACTCCATTTGTTTGTCTCCACCAAGTCTATCAGTATCATCAGCATCATAATTCCCTCGATCTGACATACCTACTTGCATCCCCTTATTCAGCTGATCATACAACTCTTCATCATTCTCATCTTAGCATGAGAAATACTTCTGATAATTAATCTACAGAAGTGTAGCTGTTTTAAGACTTCTAAATGCTCTCAGAATCACGCGAGCTGCTTGCTTCTTCTTCTCAAACTATTCTCCATCTTCTACTATCTCCTGCTAATTCGATGAATGTCTTTCTATGCCTTCTTGCAAGCTCGATTAGTCTGCTATGTTATGATTACTACTACTTCGATTTAACCCGTAGCTGTTCTAGTGTCTATGCTACTAGCTCTTCCCTGATCGGCTCTGCAGCAACTATGTGCTTCTTTCCAATTATTGCTGCTAATATTCCTTCTCGATTCTTCGCATTTCAGACATACTTTCTGCTTCCTCTCCTTCTTCTGCTTCTTCGACATCAGTCTCTGCTTTAATCTAATTATTCTTTTCAATCTATGCACGTTCATTCTCTTATGCTAATGTGTCTCTACCATTCTTAGTTCCTTGATTGGTATTGGTATCATTGAAATTGCATGTGTTTAGGAGTGATTTACTAGCACAATATGGTCTTTCACTAAAGTTACTTGTGTCAAGCTCTTCGATCTCAAATGGCTCATCGCTGATCACAACAATACCATTATCATCATAACCATTGCCAATGTAGCTACTATTGCTGCGATACTTGTTATCTTCTTCTTCAGCAGATTGGGAAGGTTATTCCTGCCACTAATCCTCATAATACTATTCATTTGGATCATATACTACTTCTTATTCTGCTTGAGATATTTTATAATCATGTCTAGCATTCTCACCTTATTCTTAATCTACTTCTTCTTCTTCTTATTCTTCTTCTTCTTCCTATTCTTCCTCTTCTATCTTCTCTTCAGCATACTCTAATTCCTCTTGGGCTTATTATTCTGTTTGATGTAAAAGTTACTATTCTTGTTGCCAGAGTAATTTCAAATGTTGGAACTACTCAGGTGTGATAGCAGACAATTACAAAGGTGTCAAGTGATGTCTTAGATACTCCATGAGATTACTGTGCTGTTCAGCTGCCTTATCGGAGTCAGCAGCATCAGATACAATATGCTTAGTCTTACTTGAGATGTTCTTCTCCTATTAGACCGGCTACTTATTCTTCTTTTTAGGTGAGACTTTCTTAGTCTTTTTCTTTGGAAGAAGAACAGGAGTAACAGTAGACAAACCAGCAGAGTTAGAGATTACCTAGTTCTGTTGCTGTTGTTATTGCTTTGCGTAATTCGTATCACTGAGCTTGGAGTGTGGTCTCGAATGAGCTAGACTAGAATGCGTTGGTGGAGTATTCGTTGAATGATAATGCGATGATCTGCTATGACTGTTACTACTGCTGTGCATCTAATCAGTCTATCTAGCTTAACCTAACTGGAGTTGTGTCAAGGATTGTAAGGGAATAGTGATATTACCACCATCTGTGAATTCTTCGAGTGCTTAGTTCATCGAAGACATCATCCCCAGCTAGGAATATTACTAATTGCTGCTGCTGTCGTTATGGGTGTGATGATGATGATCTTGTGAAGGCTTAGAATTATGAGCAGTAACAGTAGTCTTCTATTTCTTGAATCGATCAGCTATCTGCGAATACTGCATTCGAAGTTATCTCTTCTTCTCTTCCAATTCATCGATGCTGTCTCCATGTGGTGGCTAGCTAACTTATGTCTACGGCTTATTCGAACTCTTCTTCGTTTCCAATCTGCCATTCTTATTATTATTCTCCTTAGAGTTTATTACAGTAGCATATTGCTACTCGACTAGCTCATTCTAAGTCTCAACTATTGGAGGAGTCAGTGCTGTCTTATAAAAGGTTGTCCCTACTGCTGTTCTCGCTAAACCAATTGGTTTCGATGGTTATTATTTCTGTTGTTGTTATTGCGAATCATCTCTTGGGAGTTACCTTTATCCAAGCAACTATTATTATTATTAATTTGGCATGAATCCTCCCATGGTATGATTCTCTGCTTATCCATGCATTAATTCTCGATATTATGCATGAATGTTCTCATAATCCACTCGAATATCATCATGACTGGTATTATTTTGATTCAAATAAGACACATGCTCAGAGATATTCAAGCTTCTATTGTGTGTATTGCTTGCAATCTATTCGTTTGATGATGATGATGATGCCTATCTTTGCGAAGATCTCGACCGTGGAATAACAGCAGCTTAAATGTTGTTGTTGATATTACCACTACTACCATTAAGATTACTCCCTTGGTTCTTTTTCTTAACTTCTCTGTTTTTCTCTTTCTCTTCTCCTTTGGTCTGCTGCATTTGCTTGAGTCGCTTTTGCAGCTGCATATACAACTGCAATTAGCGCTGTATTTCTGCGTTAGATTCGCTTTAGTTTTCCTTCTCTAATGCGCTAGCAGCAGCAGCCCTTTACACTCTAATCTTCTATGCTATGATACAAACACAAATATATCCAGTCAAAACACATAAACAAAGGCAATCACATATAGATAATCAAACTGCTGCTTACTTGCAAGGAGCTGTTTTATTTGATCTTCTGCTAATCCATTAATGTACTGTAACCCTAGAGAATCTTTGTTTTCAGGCGATTTCGATGCGTCTCGAGCAAAGCTACTGTTTTTACCATTAGATCTATCTCGACTATTACTTCGATTAGTCTTCGTATGATGATTATTGCTGTTAGCTTAATCTTTTCTTGATCGATTTGCTTTCTGCTAATCAACTCCCCAGGGGAATTACTGAGTCTAAGACTGCGATGATGAAGTCTACAATAACTGCTACTATCTCCCAAGTGCAGCATTCATTAATCTAATATCTTAGTTCTTTTATCCAAGTTCTTTCTTCTTGAGAAGTCGTTTAATCTCAGCTTCATCGATGTCTGTCAGCTACTCTTTCTTCTTCTTCATCAATCCGTCTTCTTTTAACTTTGCTTTGACATTAGCTATTGCGAACTACTAAACATCTAATTTATCTCTCTTGCCACCTTGTTAACTTTTACTTCGAGCAGCACCAAGTAACTCAATCTCTACAAATCAAATCAAACCCAATCAATGTTTAGTCTTTGGATACTTTAAAATAGTTATGTGCTTGCATCAGCATCATCGTTTTCTCTTACTGACTTTGCGAGTATCCCTGTGATTATTATTCTACATCTGCTACGGCTAATTATAGCTGTCATTCATGTGAGCCTTTGAAGCTGAGCTACTCCTTGCTCCTTAACTACTCGATGCTCGTTGCCTACTCTTCGATGATCGCGATTTGCTTCTTTTCTAACTAATCATCTACACATCATGCATTCCAGTTCTCAGCCCATATCGAGAAATGGCAGCTTTCCCAGAAATCGCACTTGAAACATCTCTTTCTGGTGTGATTGACCTATTCATAGGCTACTATTACAACTGATTATGTATTTAAGATATATTCTATTATGTTTTCTTATTCGATGCATTTTTCTTTTAATTCTTCTAAACTGTTGGTGTGTTGTGTCCATCACGGAATGAAAATGTCGCATTTGGACTGTTTGAGCTTATCATTCGATGAGGCAATTCTTCTTCTTCTCCTGCATCGTTGCGATATTGATTATATTATTCTTAACTCCTTAGATCTTCTTATTCTTAGTCATCTGAAGCATTGTCATGCTACGATTTCTTTGCTGATCCTGAAACTAAGCATATCGAAGCATCCTAAATAAGTTTATTTTAAAACAAACACTGCTGCTTCTAGTTATTCTATGCTGCGCCTTTAATCTAAGTATCACATTTCTTCCCTGGACTCACAATACCCTCTTTGTTCTTACTGTTTCTGCTTTTCTTGTTAGGAGTCACTGATTTCTTAACAGGTTTTACAGCTACTACTCCCCCTCTTTCTTTACTCTTGCTTTAGTATCCCTCTTTGTTTTAGATCTGCCCTGCTGGAGACAATGATCTATCTTATTGCTACTAGCTGCTTCGATTGTAGAAACTACTATTGCTATTTCTCGTACTACTGTGACTCTTATTGTGACTTACATTCCCATTCCCATTCCCAGAGATTGTCTTTGGAATCATTGTGACTGTAGTATTCGTTGTAGGTTTCAGCTTGTTATTCTTCTATTAATGATGCTATCCTGAGCTACTACTGCTGCTGCCACTCCGACACAACTATCCACTACTTAATTGGTCTCCTTATTGAAAGCCATTTGAACTGCGATTAATAATATGATCATTATGCTAGCAACCACTAAATGTGCTTGTATTATTGCCAGTCGTTGATTTCTTTTTCAATTTAAGCTTGAGATCTCCTGAAATCGGTACAGTCCCTGCTCAAGACACAATAAAAATTAGAGTACATTGTGTATATGTGTCTTTTATAATTCCCTCTTTTCAATCTTGATATGTTAGTGTTACTGCCATTGTAGCTGCTGCTTCCTGTGATCTCGCTGCTGTCATCATTGGTGATAATATTGCTGCTAGTCCTATTGACCCTAGTGATGATTTCTTAATGATTCTCTATTTTCCTACCCATTTTCTTCAATCCATTCTCTTCTCTCAACAGCCTAAATTATAAACAACATCATTCAATACCCCATCAATTATCATGAAGCTTTATTCATTCATCAATATCTCCCCTCACTCCTATTATTGTCTGTACATCTAATTGAGAGTTCCCCCAGCAGCAGGAGCACTGGCTGTCTTGAATATATTATCCAGCATATTATTATTACTGCTATTCTCTGTCATCTCAAGAACATAATTGCTGTTCGTGCTGCTAAAATGTGCTGCCTATTGAGCTGCATATAATTTCTGTTACTGCAATGAAGCATACATGTTCTATGCTGCTAAACTACTTGCTAAGGGTCGTCCAGTACCTGACTACATCCCAAGAGAGCTAGAAGGTCTTTCAAAACTAGATTCTTCCTTCGCGAATCCATTTCCTTTGGCGCTCATAGCTAGTCTAAGCAAACAGATGAGTATGATAACAAAATGCGCTGGACGATATAACAAAGGAGTCAATATCTCTATTTGTTACTTTGTCTCTCTCTCTCTCTTTCTTTGTGTGTTTTGAATTTGATTTTTCGTAATAATTTGGGTGATTTCCTTGAAGAACAAGAATAGTAGTAAGAAAGACTGATTACGCAAAATCATACCCATAAAACATCAATTATTATCAAATAAACTCTAGGAATGTTATGTACTTGAAACTTTATGAATCGTTGTTGATTATTCAGCTGGATAATATCTATTGGTAATTCCATTGAATATTTTGAATAAGTATTCCCACAAATGCTGCTGAGAATTACTCTGATCCTTTGAATAATTACTCAAGTTATCAATAAACCAATGAAAATCTTATTCGACTCTTATATATGGCTAAGACTTGATTGCTTTGCCATTGATTGATTGATTCTTCCTGTGTGTTTTTGGTAAGATTCCAAATTTAAAATTTCAGTGGTCACTGTGAAGAGGGGGAGGAGGAGGATAGATATCAAATAGCAAAAGAGGAATATTTTTGAGTTCGCCAAGAAGCACATAAGAAATAATATTGTTTTTCTTACAGTCTCTATTGGAGAGAAAGTTGCAAATATCATTCGATTACGAGAAATCAGCAACAAAAAGAAGAAGAGCAAGAAGGCAAGAAGATGTTTTAGAACGCTTATTAAGGAGGCACACATGTAGAGATATATGATGCAAAAGGTAGAGAGAGAGAGAGAGAGAAAAGAACATGATATTTGATGGAGAGATCGATTTAAAAAAAGAATATCTTGGATGATTTCTAGCATGTAGTTGTCTAAAATATGAATATTTTATCTAGTGAATAAGGACAAGGAGAAGAGTTATGCGAATTTGTACAGAATGACCACACCATAAGGGTTCTCTAAAATATTCGATAAGGATATCAAAGGTAATATATATCCACAACTGCAGAGGGGAATGTTGCAAATAGTTTAACAGATAAATGATTGAGAATGAACTGATTTCTAACAATATTTTGGACTTAATTACAATCATCTCAGGCTATGTGTTTTCGATCGATGGTCATAGCACGAAGATGCGATTTCCTAAGGATGATCGTGTGGATTTGTGCATAGTTCAGCATTTCTTAGTGCTGTAAATATATCTGCCCTATGGATCACCATGGAATCTCGAAATAGGCATTGCAGATACATCCAAGGTAACAAGCAATAATCAAAATGAGTTGGATAAAGTATTTACTTGACTTTGATTTAGGTGAATCGACGGATAAATCTAGTGAGTGCGCTGAATAAGATCGAGACGAAGTACTTCCATGTGAAGGTGCCGAATGATATAGTCAAGAGAGGAGTATGGATGAATCTGAGCATCGATGTGAATAGCTTCATGGAGGCATGGAAAGGATAGACGTTTAGATCGATTGATAATATTTATATTGGGTCGGCTTGCAAGCTGAGGAGAGTTTATTCTATGAAGAATCCGATTCTGGAATTCAATGAAGACGATGAGAGTGGCTTTTCAGGACAAACCTACTAGCAGCAGTACTAACAGCAGAACTAATTATATTAAACGTAATGAGATCAAAAGAGGGAGAGATTGGATTGATAATGTGCTGTTTGATTGTTGTTTGTCGTGGGATAGAGAAGATGCACCTAAGAATTATGCATTTCCACCTGGATTTCCATATATAAACCAGTTGATAAACTACTAGCGCATCATGGATAATGTTGATCCGAAGTATCTGGAGAGTAGTGTAGATCATGCTGAAGCTACAAAGACAATCGGTGGTGCAACTGGCTTGAAGACAATCGGTGGGAAGAACACAGCTGCAGGCACATTACAGAAGAACACTGTAGGGAAAACAATCAAGCAGAACAATACAAATAATGGAATGCTGATAGCAGGAGGCAGTAATACTAATAATAATATGAAATCGTATCAGAATCGCTAAGCTCAATAG
>Ga0302271_10003549_pt1 | contig 13091 bp, 11 predicted proteins | sample III_Bog_N1_1_FD_198767 | JGI IMG/M metagenome (GOLD analysis project Ga0302271, IMG submission 198767) | Peat permafrost microbial communities from Stordalen Mire near Abisko, Sweden - III_Bog_N1_1 | ecosystem: Environmental > Terrestrial > Soil > Wetlands > Peat | place: Sweden: Abisko... | reverse complement strand
CTCCTACCCCTTCCTCTTCCGCTACCCCAACCCCAACCCCAACCCCAACCCCAACCCCAACCCCAACCCCAACCCCAACCCCAACCCCAGGAAGGGTGCATTTCAGAAAAAACTAAGTAGAAAAAAATTAATTATTAGCTTATTAAGAAAATATAAAAAAAATATGATATTGAAAAACAATTTTTAGGATAAAAAATAAATAATTCCTACTGATTACAAGAAGTTTTGCTTTATTACATTGAATAAATTCAAAGACTTGAACTTTTCTCACTGGAAGATTCTTCTAAATTGAGAAGCTCTTTCGTATTTGCAAAAAGGAGTAATTTAAAAAAAAAAGAGATTTATTATTGTCTTCACCATAAAAGGATTGAGAAAATAATATGATTAGTTTCTTCGGATGTGAGCTCACAAAAATACTCTTGAATTATTTTATTTTCTGAGAAAAACCTTAACTAATTCTTGAGAACAATCAATATTACTTCTAATCCATCTGACTTTTATCCATTTAAATAAATAAATTCTTCTTTTGAGACTCTAAAAATGATTTTAAAGAATTTCAACTGAAGTAACTCATCTTGTGTTTCAATAATATTTTTCAAGTGAAATTCAAACACTTTTTTTTGCACATAATATTTCTGAAAAGACACATCTAATCTTAGATTTGGTGACGTGTTCACAATATGACTACATTTTTCGAAGATAACACTATCAAGATACTAAAGATACAATGTACACGTAATTTAATTGCTATTGTTGTGAATAATGATTGACAAATCAAGAAACTGTGAGAATACACTCCAAATTAACATTAACATATCCAATATCCCCGAATAATTGTCACATTTTGAACAAAACATATTAAGATATTTACTCCACATACAAAATGACCAAACAAAGTTTTAAATTATGGTAACAAATACTCATTCATCATCAGTTGTTGCTTGAGATCTTCTAAATTTTTTGTATGCAGCAACGATTTCGTCGCCATACTTTGAATCAAGAACAGTAGTGTCAACAAGAATTGCAGTGACAAGGTAAGGGTCGATGTTAGAAGCTGGTCTTCTGTCTTCGTAGTATCCTTTCTTGAGACCTTCAGTGTAGACTGGAATTCTAACTGAAGCACCTCTGTTGCCTTTTCCTGAGCTGAAAGTGAGCATTGAACTGGTCTCGTAGGATCCAGTAAGACGATGCTTGTTGCCTTCTCCATAGACAAGAATGTGCTCAAGATGCTTTTCGCTAAGTTTAGGGAGGTGATTCTTTTCAATGTACTCCAAACCACCATCAGCTCTAGTCTTATTTGTGGAGTAGTTTGTGTGAGCACCAGATCCATTCTAAAAAACATATCATAATCAGACACAATAAGAGTCAAAAATAAATTTACCCAATCTCCTTTAATAGGCTTTGGTTCGAAGACAACATGGGCACCCATTTCTTCACCGAGTCTTAAGAGAATGTATCTAGACATCCACATCATGTCACCGCATTCGATACCTTTAGTAATGCCGATTTGATATTCCCATTGTCCTGGAGCTACTTCTGCGTTGATACCTCCAATCTTGATGCCAGCAGCAAGACAGCATCTAATGTGGGCTTCAGTGATAGCACGGCCAAAACAATTGAAATCACCGACGGAGCAGTAATATCTTCCTTAAGGGTTAGGGAATCCACCTTCAGGCCAACCAAGAGGCCAAGCGTGAGTAGTACCAGTTCTTGAGAAGAGGAAATATTCTTGCTCAATACCGAACCAAGGATCTTCAGCGACTGACTCCTTCTCTTCCATCACCTTTTGTGTTAGATATCTGAAGTTACCCTTAGCAGGTGTAGTTTTATCTCCTTGATAGGTTTCGCATAAGACAAGGTAGGCAGTGATTCCTTTTCTGAAGGGGTCTTTGCACATGTAAACTGGCTTGATCCAGATTTCTGAGTCACCAGTAACTGCTTGGCTGCATGAAGAACCGTCATAAGTCCACCATTCGAGCTCCTCAAGCTTGGTGACCTTACCATTAATGACTCTTGTCTTGGAGCGGAGGTTCTTACCAGTTCCATCAATCCAGATGTATTCGGCAAGTGTGTGATCAGTATCTTGTTCAAAATCGTAGTAATTGAAATTTCTTAAGTTAGCAAATTAATGTGTTTGAGCCATTTTGTTTTCTTGTGTGCGTGTGTTGTTCACTGTCGAGCTTTGAGAAGTTTGATTTGTTTTTTATTTTTTGTATTATTAATCTGATTGCTAGTATTGATCGGGATTTAAACCAAGCGCTGCTTCGTTTTGAGGTGGCATTGATAAGATTTAAAAAATATTAGAAATTAATTCGTGACGCAATAAACCTAATTAAGAATATGAGTTAATAAATAAGTGTCTAATCTAATAATGTTAAGCAAAACAGCGAATTCTGCTCTGATGCTATCTGTACTTAGCTATTATTGCTTTTGAATGTTTGCATTTTTCCCAAGATAATTACCTCGCTAACTCAATAACATCGCACCATTAAAAATTAAATTATTTTTCTTCAAAACCAAAACCATTATTTGAATCTTCTAAGCAATTTCCTTATTCTACCTCTTAATCATAAACTTTAAAGTTGAATAAAAAAGGACTATTATTATTTATATTGACTATTTGTTATGGTGTTTATTGTCAGAAAGACAAAGGTAATGGAGAGAATTGTCCTTTTAACATTAGAAAATGATATGCCGTGAAATTGACAAAAGTATGTCCACCCACTTTTACTATAAATAGAAGATTCTTGACATTTTATTAGCCTACACTAAAGGCTAATCTTAAAATTAATCAAATTTCCCTTAAAATAATCACAGAAAGTTAACATAAAGGTTGATATCTTTTTTGTAAGCTAATTAAACTGCAAGCCTGTGATAAAATAACATATTTTCAAGCAAAAGGAAACACGTAATTAAACAAATTCAGAATGAAAAAGGCTTTACAGTTAAGTACTAGAATGGAATAATAGCAATTAAAGACACAAAGTGGGAGGAAAGTAGAAAACACGGTGGTATTCTAATCTGCATTTTTAGCAAAATGGCATAACAAAACTCTTAGCTAAAATATTCAACAAAATGCAATTGGATTATTCTAAGAAGAAGACAACCTCCACGCAGTTCTACTTTATTGAAACTAAGGAATTGAGTAATCATACAAGCAATAAAGAACATGGGTAGAATAAAGAGTATTTTCAAAGAAGATATTTGAAAGAGATTAATTCTCATTACAGATTTTTTTCATTGAGCAGAACTAAAAATGTATTATTCTTATTTATTCTTTCATTTTATTTGAATATTTCATACAAACCACTCAAAACATTATCAGTTATTAAAATGGCACTTTCGAGTTATGCTCTTTGATGAGATTATCTGAACCGCATGTTAGTATACTTTAGCAGTCTTGTCTGAAAATAGCCCAATTCATTCCTCTTTTGTGTGCTAACTCGAATGATTCTTCTTTAGCGAAAGTGGCAGTGTTGTAAATAACTGCTTTGTTGTCTAGAGAACTACTAAGAATGTAGGCATCATTTGTGCTGAATTCAATGCTGTTTATCATCGCAGAGCTGAAAACGAGCTTTTCTGTCAAGGACTAGCAAAATAACGTAATATTAATCAAATTTCCAAAGCACGTCATCCACAGTGTTTTGGATCGTTTTCTAAAAATATTGTATCTATCTTACCTGCTTAGTTTCAACATCCCATAATCTAATTCTGTATGAAGAGTCTCCGCAAGCTAGCTGCCTGCCGTTGTGAGAAAATGCAATTGCACTGATCTTCGCACCATAATGGTCTAAAACTCCAAGATTCTCGCCTTTACGAGAGATCAAAAGCACGTTTCCTCGCTTTACAAAGATCCAAATTAATTAACACGAACATTTCTACTTGATATAGTACGTCATTTCCTATTGCGAAGAGACTGTCGCTTGAAGAGACATCAAACACAGTGCTTGCATGTTTGAATACTATGGTTTCCTTTTCAGTTCTTCCTTTAATAAGGATTATTTTATTTTCCTGGAGCAAGAAGACCTCTTCTTCATTGACCTTACTTGCTTGAATGTCGAGTGTCTTACCTTCGATTGGTATTTCTTCGCTGTGGTTAATTAAACAACATTCTTTTGATTACACTTTGATACATAAATCGAGTAATTATTATTTCATCCCCCACCACCACCAACGAAGCCTTTTCAACTGATAATAACATATTATTTTCAATTTAAAACATGATTTTTACCCCCAAGCTAAAGAATTCAAGTCAAGGACTTTTAGATTCTATGATCCGCTAAATGAGAAAACCTTTGTAGAATCTTTATTCACTCTGAATCTGACGATGGCTCCTTCAGATTATTTTCCTGCAGGTAATTTAGCAACCTTATCATTCCCCCAGACCACTAATAACAATAATCAAGGTAAAGTTACTAACAGAAAAACTAAAATATCTTGATTGACTTACAGATTCTTCCATTTGTGTCAGATGAAATCAGTTGGTTTGTTCCAGGGACTAAGGCGATTTGATTGACTGAGCTAGAGTGCCCACGAAGGATCAACGTAGGGAGAGAATTGTCTTCGAGTTGATGAGCATTCTTCCATACATTTATGTCTCCACTTAGACTCACCGAATAAATGTCATTTTTACAGACTTTGATAGAAACCTTAAAAACAACAAATATTTACTAACTGATTCACAAATTAAATGCATACTTGCTGATCTTGGAGTGTTGGAATAGCAGCAACTTGAAGAATTTTGAGTAATTCCTATGTAGGCACATTCCAAACTCTAATCTGCTTATCTGAAGAAGCAGTTGCAAGAGAGTTAGAATCTTCTAACCAGTCACATGATAGAATTCCGCCTGTATGGCCATTGGTAAATAGCTCACTAATAATCTCTCCAGTGAGGCCATTATACATAAATACTTTCTTATCAGAAGAAACAGTCACAAATTTTTCTCCATTTGGTGCGAATTTGACACAGTTAATGAAGGATGTATGTGTCTATGATTTCAAGTAATAAAAGAAATAAAAATATTAATAAATTACTGAGAAAATGACAGAAAATAGCATTTTTGAGAATAAAATGATATTTGAAATGATTACTCTATGCGATGTTTTAAACTTAAAAGGAGGTCCTTCAAAATACTAAATCGATCCTTCTTCGCCTGCAGTTGCTAAGCGGAAAGGTCTTGAGGGCTTAAAGGAGCAAGAAAGAAGGTTTTTCGATTAGCCTGTTATCTCTCCAAGTTGAGAACCAGTGTCAGCTGAGAACACTTTTCCAAAGAACTTTTAGCCCTCTCCTACAACAGCTACTCGCTCGCTGTCAAATGTCCATGCTATGTCTCTCACAGCTCCATTGAGTAGAGAATAATCCCATTTCTATTTTACAGTCAAATGGTCTCCGAGAGCATTCCATATCATCACAACACCCTTTTCGTCTTTAATATAAGAAGTTAAACCAAAATCAACTGAAAATCTTAAATTACCTCCAGAGCAAACATAGCTGCCTGATGGAGAGAATCTCGCAGCAGTCGTGCTGCCTTAATGTTCATTAAATACTCCTAAAACTTGTTGAGGATTATGGAGACTGCGGATGATGACACAATTTGATGAACAATACAGAGCTCTTTCTGAAGAAATATGGATATCTAGAATAGTTGGTTTTCCTCTTTCGGTTATCGGTGTAGGAGGGTAAATGTAGCCTAGAATAACAACCAAACTAATTAGATCTCAGTTTACTATTAAATCAACTTACTTGTTGTCTGTGCTTTGGAATCCATTGAATTCAGAGGAATTTTACGAAATACTTTAACTTTTTATGAGAATCAATAATAATCTAATAATCTAAAAATCTTAATGTCTTTTTCTATTTTGGTAACGCGTTTTGGTTAAAGTTTCTTAATTAGTATCCTTAAAATATCTTTTGCAGGAATATATTTCAAGGTAAGTCTAATTCCTCAATCATTTTGAGACAAAATGAAAATATCTACAAAAATAACTTCAAGAATTCGGAATTATTTCCCTTTTAATTGCATATGCTTTCGCTTAAAATTAACATACTTTAATGACACAAATATGCAAGACTTTTAACATTCAATCTCAGCAATATTAAACTAGATGATTGCAATCCCATACTCCTTTCACAGGTTCTTATTATTCCCTGAAGTATGTTCCTTATCCGTGGACAAAATCATTGTTAAAGCTACCTGTGAATCTGTCTCCATTAGACAAATAAATAGTTCCAGTTCCTTCCTTATTGTCATCGATAAAGTCACCTGTTAAGTAAATCCATAATCAAAATAATAAACAAACAGCCATATAAATTGTTCTTCTTACCTTCATACTTAACCCAGTATTCGCCTAGTTTATCGAAGTTCTTAAAATCAAAGATGCCAGTGACTTGAGATGGAGACTCATTGTAGACAGTTCCTTTACCGTTAAACTGATCATTTCTCCATTATCCGAGATATGCTAGACTTCCTGATGGATAATAGAGTGTACCTAATCCTTCCATTCTACCTTCTCTCCATTCTCCTTCATAGTAGCCACCATCAGCATAATAAAATTTGCCGTTTCCGTGTCTTAATCCTCCTGCGAAACATCAAACAACTTAAAATCAAAACACTTTATCATGTTTTTACCTAATTTATCTCCAATGTAGTAAGATTAATCATCGTAAGTTTCTTGAATATGTTCGACTCTGCTAGTTGAATATGCTTCTGTTGGAACTCTCTCTTAAAACATACAGAAAAATAAAGCACTGTAGATAAAGAATAATTGAGATAATTACATGAGCTAGATGTACGAGAAAACATCAGTGCTTCACTATTGTAATCTTGCTATTATTGAGACTCAATTTTTATGAAATTATTCCCTTGATTCTACAAATTCTCGTTGGGTTTTGGTACAAACTAACCGAAACTGATGAAACAAATGATTAAGGAATTATGTTTAAACTTCGGGTGAATTTTTTAGCTAATGTTAATAAATATGTCAGTCATTATTCTTCTTACTTATCTAGTTGTTGCCTCTAGGAAGACTAGCTGGAGATGTTTTGACCTGAATTATTTGAACTTCCTGTATTCAGGGGGTTCAATAGCTACTATTGTTATTGATTCTAGAATTAAATGTATTAAACTTAATTCTGGTTTTAATAACCTTGCATTATTGGCTGATTATTTCCTAGCTATTGAGATGCTTATTAGTATTGACTGAGTGGAAGTTACTAAGACAGGACAACATCAAGTTATTTGGATTGTAATAATGCTGGATTCATATTTATCGGAGAAGGAGTTAAATTGCTTAAACTAGCGTTCCTTTAGATTGAAGGCAAAGGGCTTCCTTTTGGGTTACTTGATAGATTCGCTTAGAATTACTTTTGAGACTACTCCAAGATAAGGTTTCTTTCTTTTTCGATGTAAAGTTGATCGTTTTTAACTTATTTTTCTTTAATATCTTATATTATCTTTTGTATTCCATCCAAAGGTGGTTGACTTTATCCTTATTATGAAGCTAAAGGAGCTTATTAGATTTATGGTTATTAGCTTAAAATTGCATTTTATATTAAAAGTTGTTCTTGTGATAATACATTAGGATTTTACATATTCAATGCCTAGTAAGGAGGAAGCAAGGTGGTTTGTTGCTAAGTTTGAAATTGACTGGCATTTGGTTACGCGTATTAATTACCAAAAGTTGTATTTTAGAACATAACTGGATTGGCTTAAAGTTAAGGATTCACAAGATTAGGGTTTCTTTAGAGCAAGGAGTTGTTGCTGAATTGATTGTTTCCATAAGATTGTTAATTACCGTTAAAGCTGGTTGTGCTAGTGGCACTATTGAGATTGTTAATATTTTAATTAAGAGGAGTTGGCTGATTCTACCCTGAAATCGTACTTTATCCATAGATTCCAAGATTATTCTTTGTGGTATCAGTATTTGAGGAGGGCACTGGAGGATTTGGGTTGAGAGTAGACACTGAAGACTATTGGGTATCGATTTTATTTTAAAATGAAAAAGTTGATTGCATGAAGGGATCTACAGAGCTTTAAGCGTATCCAGTCTATCCCTGTTGCACAAATTGAGGAAGAATCTACTAAGGTCGTTGTTGTTATTGTTGTTATTGCTGTGGAGTTACTAGATAAGCTTACACCTGCTGAGGTTGCTATTTCGGTTTTTCATATCCTCCAAATTAAGCTGGAGGATTTGCAGATGGATCTATGAAATTGTTTCCTGCATATGCACTGTTATTGCTGTTATTATTCCCTGCTGGGATAGGTTAGCCATTAAACTAAGGAGGCTTAGAATAAGTGTAATCTTCGTCTGATTCTGTATTCATTGCTCTAAAAAGTGATACGCCAGCTTGATCTTAGAAGCTTTGCTTGAATTAAGTCTATTATGATATGAGTAGTTACTGCTGAGCGTGGACTTCATTCATTTTGTTTGCAACACCGAATAAATTATTCAGCTCAAGAAAATCCATCCGTTCTTCTTCTTTCAGCTTGACCATTCTTGCGATGAGATCATGCACATCGACTCCATAGGAGTTATTGATCATTTACAATTGTGCTCGAAGTTCATTCTCTTTAATTTCGCCAGCATCGTAATCAAATATCTTTTCAGGTGCGCCTAAGTTACAGCATTCCATTAAGATAACACCTAGAAAGGTCAAATCAACATTAAGGGGAGCATAAATAAGCATAAAAGAGTTTTAATTTACCTAGAGTGAATACATCTGACTTGAAAGGATTATGTGCAGGACTGTATTAATGAGCAACTACTGCTTTTGCGAGGATAGGTGATAAATACACGCCTTTGTAGCTATCTGAATCATCGGTTTAGTGAAGCTAAGCGATCAGTGCAGTGTATCTTGGAATTGTGTTATTGAGTGCTGGGTGAAGTATTTTAATTTGAAAGTACTCTGAAACGAGAATATTAGATGTTGTTAAGTCTTAATGAGTGATGTTAGCTACTTGCATTTTGGACAGTGCGTGGATGCAGCTGAAGGCGATGGTGAATATCTCTTGAGGAGTGAATCGCTGATTCTGCAATTTTTTAGTTTTTATTTCTAATTGCAAATCGCGTTGTAGATATTCAAGTACAAGCTGTAATCGCTGGATGGAACTGCAGAATTTATCTTCTGAGGTGACAAAATATTCATAGACATCGACAATATTCGATGTCTTGTTATCGGTGTGATTAGCATATGCCATAGAACAAAGTTGCTTCATTTTCTTCATCAGCGCATCCATTGATTCAACATCTTGGAAAGTTGTCTCTTTTACTGCTAAAGTCTTCGAGTTCATATAATATCTTTCTTCTCCTTTTCCTTATTGGTTATCGTTTCTTTCGAAGATCTTTATGCTGCCATAGTGATGGTCCTCCTTCTCCTCGAGAAGGGAGTATCTCGAGAAGAACGATTCTTTTACAATTTCGCTATCTTTTCCAAATTGCTGTCCCATTTTGAGTTTATTCTAAGTTTTTATTAGATAATTTACAAATATCTCAAATAATTGCACTCAATCTTGAAGAATTATGAATTTCCTTCCCCCTTTTATGTGTTTTTACTTTTAAATCTATTTCTTGTGAGTTTTTAAAATAAATACTTCCAACGAAATTTTAGTGAATGTTTAAAGCAAAGGTGAGAATGTTTGATGAAAATAAAATATTATTTTTATTGTTTTTTGCATTCTGAAAAGAGTTAATAATATCTCTACTTAATTGGTTAATTAACAATAAGCTATTTACATATTACCATTCTTTTCAAATCAGATTTCTCAAGAAAGCAAAGCGAAGAAATCATCGATCTATCCAAGAAGCAATGTCAGAAATCAACATGTAGCAAAAGCTCCTTTCGGAGTTCAACAACTCAGTTGGAATCTTCAAAGCTCGTCTCGCTGAATAAAGTGAGATTTTTATTATCTCTGAGGTTTGTTTAATGGCATTAATCCTAATTTTTTTAGCTGACAAAGGCTTTCTCAATTCAGCATCGAAGGTATTAGTGTACACAACAACACCATTCTTTTAAAATACCTTATTGTTCTCGCGCAGGCTTAACTGCGATGCAAAGATCTTCTTGAGAACATTTAAACGAGATTCAGGACAGTTAAGTTTCCAATTTCTGAGAGAACTAGAGTGTAAAAGCTGACCAAAGACTTTCAATAGGTATGAAAGCAGCTTTAAAGAAATCTTATGGTATTTCTCTTGCAAAGATAGCTATGGAGTTTTAGAAGCAATGCGATCTCTTTTTAGCTGCTAAAAAACGAGATTTCGATGATGCCGATCGATAGTACTAAAACTGTAAAACGAATGACAATACAAAAGACTACTAGTTTGGATGATAATTTTGTTTGAAAAGCTCTCAATATAAATAATATGAGGATTAATAGTGTCGGAGAGAGTTTCGATGACTCCAACGACGATTTCAATGCAGTAGAAGAGGATGGACCATAAGGAGGAAAACAAAAACAAAAATAAGTTGAGATATCAATCGCTCCAGAATTAGAGATTTAGCATGCACTTGTGAAAGAAAAAAATGAAGAACTTAGAAGTAATTCTTTTGAGAAATTATTTGATCCAACAAAAAGAAATTGTTAATTAGAAATATCTTATTTTAGAGGTACAGCATGACATCCAGGGTATCGCTGTTTTAATGAGCGATGTAGGAAGGATAGTTCAAGAATAAGGGCAATAGATCGATGTGATTGCTGAAAATACTCACATTGTACATGTCAATGTTCAGAAAGCCAATACAGAATTGGATGATGTAACTAACATAAATTGTTTGGAATTGGTTCATGAACTTTTTATTATTTTTATCAGGCTTAAAAACTTCATAAAGCAGGAGCGAAAAAGAAATGTTGTTTGCTTCTAATTGGACTCGCAGTGCTTGCTGCAATTGTGGTTCCAATTGCAGTGATTGCTTGAATAATAAAAATTAAAAATATGTGTCTTTTTTTTCTTGAAAGTGATGTTTCTTTATTTGGAACGAAAATCTTTACATTGAGTCAGAATCATTTTTTGTTGCGAGATTCTTTGGGATTAATTATAAAATATAAATACCTAGAAACACACAAATAACTCTTTCTCAAATAAAGAAAGAATATTTCTACTGATACATAGAAAAGATTAATTAGCAGAAGTAATACTAATACAATAAACTAACTGCGTTCTTAAAAATAGGATTGTTTGGAAAAATTAATTAAGAATAAACATAAAAAAAGCTCAAAAATGGACTCAAATCTTAGCTCTCATACTTCAAAAAATATCTTTCTTTCTCATGAAGAAGCAAACCAACTACGAAGAAACTTCAGAAACACCATCAGTATGAACAAAATACTTGCTTGAACTTGTACTGATGTTTTGTTTAAAAAGCTGAAATGAAGAAAGAAAAGGATAATTTGATTCCAAAGTTGGAAGATGCTAAATCACATTTAAAAGGTTTAAAAGCTACTAAAGCTAAGCTAGAGGAAGAAATGACAGCGTTTAAAGAAAAAACAGAAAAGTTACAACCTCTAATACAGACAATATTAGAGCACCAAAAAGGATGCTATGCTTATGACAAATCAATAAACCAAATGTATCGTCAATTGAGTATTAATGAAATAATCGGAGAAACTGAGATGAGCCCTAATCATCAGCTGATAAGTCCAGAAAATAAACCTGAACACGAGCAAAACGAAGCACAAGAGAAAACAGAACTCAATTAGTTTTAAAATTTGGTGGAGAAGATAAACGCAGAAACGAAGGATTAAAAGATCAAATTGGATCTCCAGGAGGCTGTCAAAATGATGGGATCAGAGTTGAAATAAAAACATAAGAATTCTTCCAAATTCAAGCAGTTACTCACAGCTTCCTTGGTGAACAGAGAGCGAGTACTTGCGAAAGTATCTCCACTAGCTACAATATAATTCTGCATGCGCTGCAAACAGAGGTTCTCCCCGCTTGAAAATACAGAAGTAACAAAAATGGAAGCATAATTGAATAATAACATATATTTATTAGGGTAGTTGCATTCATCACATAGGCAAGCTGAAATTCTACAGTTGCAGGAGCTGCGGGTGCGATGAATACTACAACTGCTGTGGGAAATGTTTGAAATGTTCGAAGGGTTGTGCGAGTAGCAAACATGCTGCTCCAGAAAAGATATACAGAAGTGATTCTTCGATTCCTTAATAGAAGCCTGCAAGCACACATAGTCTTTAAGATATCGCGTCTTCTGAATTTTATTCCTTATCTTTCTAGGATCTCCATTTTATTCATTCGTTTTAATGACGGAATTCCTTAAGTTAAGTCATTAAAATAAAGAAAAACACAATTGAAAAATAGAATTGCTGCTTTTCTAAAGTTGAAGGTACAATAAGAAATAATCAATTTAGTTTTTTTTAGATCAATCAATATTGGCCTCCAATTGAACAATCACCTTACAGATAGATATGTCCTTGTGGTTTATCAAAATAGAAGAAACTCTGCTAACTGTTTTGTTAGTTTCATTAGTTTATTTGAATTAATTTGTATTTTCTTCTAACTTGATTTGCTTTTTGTTGCTTATTTTAGTGTTGAACTTTTTCATAAACTGAATTGCATATTTCTTGAATAAAATAATAAGAAAATAATGAATAAGCAACGATGTTTTGCAGAATAATAAAATAAGAAAATTGTCCTGAATTATTTATATGGCAAATCAATTTCAGGAAGAGAAATGTGCAGAAGAAATACTAAATTGAAATATTTCTTGCTTTTTCAACTTAAAAAGATTGAACGATGGTTCGTTGGAAAGTATTCTAAATTAATTATTCTTGTTCATTAAGGAAACAGCATCAACTAATGATTTTTTAATATGAATTGATGAATTGATTTAATACTCCCAAAATATTAAGTAAAACCATTGCGATTTATGAAACCAAAATAGACTGAATACTGGTAAAATAATTGATGAATGTTTGTGTTGATAGCCTGTTTTTTAAATTTCGATGAATTGCAGCAGGGGGGAGGATGAAGAAAGTAGAAACAAGGACTTCGTTCCGGGAAACTAACTTCTTTAGAAGAAAATCAGATTATTAAGTTGTTAAAGTAAAGAAATATAAATAAAACATAGAAGCAATACA
>Ga0302271_10003548_pt1 | contig 13096 bp, 9 predicted proteins | sample III_Bog_N1_1_FD_198767 | JGI IMG/M metagenome (GOLD analysis project Ga0302271, IMG submission 198767) | Peat permafrost microbial communities from Stordalen Mire near Abisko, Sweden - III_Bog_N1_1 | ecosystem: Environmental > Terrestrial > Soil > Wetlands > Peat | place: Sweden: Abisko... | reverse complement strand
CCGACGAATATATTCCTTCAATATGCACCCGATGAAATAAATATCTAAGATAAGTGTTATCAAAAAAGGAATCAGTGATAGAAACACCTTCAGAACTATTCCCACGACATCTGGCTCAGACTATTTGAAATGAATCACCATGAAGCACATCACTTATTCCAGCGGTGGAATCTATTGATATCTATCAAAGAAGAGTGGCACAAGAGCTAGCATCATTGGGAGTACAAATGTAAATGGTGCGTAGGCTACAATCGGATTTGATACACGCTTCGTGGATTTTTTAGTTAGGAACTTATACAGCGTGTAAGAAACTGTTAGAATCGTAAAAAATGTGGAGTTTGTCATGAACAGTTTGATAAACCCTTCGATTTTACAGAGTGTACCGCTTATGTGTGGGTCGCTAGAACTGTAGTAGTAAACGATAGGAATGAGATAATTGAGTCCTATTATAAAATCATAGAAGAAAACAGGAAAAACCAGCTAGAATGAGTATGTCCTAGAACTTGGGACCAACAGAAAATACGCTACAAGTATGCCAGTAGACACAGTAGACAAAGCAGAACTTAAGAGGAAACTGATTTCATAGAACATCTTCTTCTTCTTTTTACTTAGTTTTTTTTTCTCCCTAAATTGATAAGCTCACACTGATTAAAATTAATCAATCCCTGTAATCCACGGGAATATTGCCTATCAGTGGATGATGAGGATGATCAGCAGTGGGGTGATATGAAATGCAGAGATCGATTAATTAGTTTATTTGGATTTACACAGAATTTGGATCGCTTACGATATCAATTACAGTGATTCTTTGGGGGTGTGGGGAGGGGATAAATAAAAAGCGCAATCAAATTAGGTGGACTTTGTCATACTTTGGGGAAAATTAAAGGAAATGTTAATGATTTTGATTATTTTTAATGTAATTTTGGATAAAAAATAAAGATGTTTAGTATTCAAATATTAGATCTAGAAACTCAAATGATACAATGGATTAGAGTTGTTAAGATGTGACAATTTCAATAGAAATTTGAAATTCAGTGATTAAATTTTAAAATATTTTGAGAGAGGGAGAGAGAGAAGTTGAAAAATGATCATGAATTTTTTCAAATGAAGAAAACAGAAGAAAAAACAACATAAATTGAAAGAAAAATGATAGGGGAAGAGGAAGATTAAGATTAAATGAAGGAGAAAATAGGTAGAAAACTGCTTTGATGTCTCAAAAAGAAATCACAACTTCAAGGAGATTTGAATGCTATTTTTTATTTACAGGACTTTCGATTTATGGTATGGAAAACTAAGGAAATACCACTGGAGATTCTCGTATTGCTTTATAATATGGCACTCAATTAACAGGCTGCAAACTTGACATTCCAGGAATCCCTTTGAAGGAATCTTCTGATTTCTTTCTATTCGGTGCTGTTTCATTCTCTCTCATATGAATAGCCGATCGATGCAGACTTTACTAACTCTTTTTTGTTCCATTAGATTTAAGTGTCCCTCGTTTCCTATTGTACTAAGCTGACACTGGCATAACAATCGATAATGGATTGTTATTATTAAAAGTATCACCTCTGTCTGGAGAATGCTTTAAAGCTGAAAATTGATCAAAACAACAATAAGAAGAAGAAACTCAATATCCTTTCCCAAAATAATGAATTTTATTTATTTTTTAACTCTACCTACATCCATTTCAGAGAAATTCGAGCTTTTTTGTCTATGTCGAAATACCGACTGATCCATTGCGCTGAGAGATTTCACAGATTTCGAAGGGGAGTTCGGGAATTACTTATCGATGTTCTCACAAGAAACCATTTTCTTTTAGATGAAATTGAAAATCGTCCCGAAGCTATTCATGGATGCTAGCTCAGCTTACTCATCAGCTTTCGCTTCAGGGGGGCTGATTTTCCAGTGGCTCTCGAATTTTCTCTTATCACGGCTTCCTCCAAATATTGACCCATTCTAAGCGAATTATGAAGAAGGAAAGTTTTGAAGTTAGGAATGCTAACGAAGGGTAGATGTAATAGCACCTATTTTCTAACCACCGCGAGCATCAGGGCTGACGGAGCCTCTCATATTCTCAGCACCGATTTTTAGTTATGGAATCTGGAGAAAACAACTCATATTATGAGACTCAATTTTTGACGTTTAATTATCATATTTTCTACCTCTTTCGGAGTTGAAGTAGTCTGCTCCTTTTTCGTAGTTTATGAAACCTTCCACAGCGAATATCCGAAGAACACATTTGCAATCAATACAAAGACGATAATGCCCAAGACTACCAATGTTAAGCCAATCAAAGCTGCGCCTGAACTGTCCCTGTAAATCTGTTTGGCAAGTAGTATCACATGGAAGGATGGGCCTCCTGCACATTATTTTCAAGAATAAATAACAGTTACTCGGATAATTTCGGTTTTGAAGGTGTCTTCATTTATGAGAATCTCTCTGACTGTCAGCAGAGCTATTACTGCTTCGGCAAGGCCTTCGCCAAGGGTGATTCCTACCACGACTTTAATCGGCCTTGGATATTGGTAAAATCATCCATTTTTGATTTTGCTAGTTTTTTTTTTGATTTTACAGTAAATTTCTGTGATTGACACAGCGGCCTATGACTGATGCATGAAATAATCTACGAAACACGCACTTCTTGCAGATTTCGCAGTGTACACAATCGGCATGGACTTTCCCTTAGCATTAGTTGCAGAATCGCAGCTTCACAGAAGATTGAGACTCGCTGCAGGAGGAAAAGTGATTAAAATAGAATAAAAAACACACATATGCAACTATTAAGGCAAGATTTCTTTAATTTGTTCAATTATTTTTGTATTTTACTCTTCTGATTCATTCTTTGAATGTGCTGGCGATGAGAGATTGAGATTGTAGATGTAGAGGAAAATGAAATATTTTAATCCTGAAGCTACTCCATAAATAACTCCAATGATTATCTTTGGATAATATATCGAATAAGTAAGTAGTTTTCTAAAATTTTGTCAATCTTTGGCTTACTTGAAGTGCCTATAATGGCAGTGCGAAGAGAAAGAGAGTGAAAAAGAAGAATTTTTCAATGAATTGAGTCACTATTAATAATACTAGTTTCAAATATCGTAGATCTCTCTTGGTACTTGCTGTCATTGTCGCTGCTGTTGTCCTCATGTCGAAGGCAGCAGCTGTATCTAAAGAGAAAAGAGAATAAAATCACAATTAGAACTATTTGGATTATTTTTTGTATGATGCATTTTGCAAAATTACCATCTCTGAGATTCCCTTTATACAATGTCGAGCTGTTATTATTCAAAACAGCTTGTAGATTAGAACTCATGCCATTATTGTTGTTGTTTGTATTGACTGGAGGATTTCTAGCTGTCGCAGATTGAGCACCGAAAAGCGAATTTTTTTTGATATTGTTGTTATTTTTAGTAATTGCAGCAGTTTAGTATTTTCTTGGATTGCCTTAAGATTGTTGATTGCTAGTGTTCTAAAACGATTGCTGCTGTTACTGGATCCTTTGAGATTAATGATCTTCTATTCTAATAGAGACATCATTGTTGGAAGCTTGAAGAATCGATGTCTGATTCATTAATCCAATTGAATTGATTCGAAATCAATGGAACAAATCTTCCAAAAAAGAAAGAAAGAGCGTTGGGAATGTGTTTGAAGTGCTAGTTAAGAAGGATAATGGTGAGTTCAGTTTTTTTACACTTATTATCTGAGGAATCTTAGCAGTAGTAGTAGGTAGTAGTGCAGACTAGCAGAAAAAAAGATTGTTTCCGCTTTTTTAGTTGAAATTAATCAAGCGAATCCTTAGTTTTGGAGAAATGCTATTAATTTATTGCTGATAGTTTTACAGATTCATTTGAACTTCTAAACGGAATCCAAGCCCTTATTTAGTAGTAAAAGTGCTATTTCTAATGCATTTATGCTAAAAAATATAAAGGAATTGTATTTGTTTTTTCTAAGCACAATTATCATTTTTGATTGAACAAAATTAGCAAATTAATCATAAAAACACATAAATATCATCACTCTTAATATAATGTTTTCTTGTATTCAACTTCAACCAAATCAAACAAGTTCTTTTTTGATAGCCAAATGGAGGTAGTCAAATCAAAAGGCTACTCAGAATGTAGATCCTGCTTATTAATTTCAATTACAACATGCATTTATGCTTTTTACACGAACAGATTAACACAGTCTAGTTTGCAATTTCATAAGAGTTAAATATCTCAAAAGTGATCATTCTCAAGCTCTAGTTAAGGGAAACGCTATTTGTTATCTCGGGGAGAGTTATTTGCTATGGATGCTGCTATTTGATAGTTAATATGGTTGTTATTGTTACTACTACTGATTATGTTGATAGGGTATTCCTAATTAATTTATTTGCTATTGAATTATGCCATGCGAAGTGTGCTAAGAAAGTTGCTGTTTTGTTGGGATGGCTTGTTTCACTGGAGCAAGCTTATTCACTGCTGCATTCGAAGATGAAGACTATTGCTGTTGTTGCTGCTGTTAAGGCATTGACAATTATTTGGATTGTCTTGATTGCAGCTTGCCTCTTTCTGTGAGGCTCGTTAAAGACTGTGCACTGTTTAGCGTCAGCGCTGAGAATGCCAACGAAGAAGAAGGAGAAGTATTCGTATATTCTTATGCTTAGAAGAACGTATGAGATTATGTCAGCATCCCTTATGCTTCCGATTTTGTGTATTTATGTGCGTTCTGATGATTTGTTTGTTTGTTCGTCAGCTATCCTTGCTGCTATTGTTGCTGCTGCTATGGTTCTTGAATGAATACTTGCAGTTGCTAGTGCGATTAAAGTGATGGCCTTGTTCGGGTAGTGCTCCCGAAGAACGAAGGCTTCGTTGTGTCCATTGACCGCGGTGAACCCACATTGGAATTAGAATGCAGAGTCAAAGATGGTGGAGGTGCTGGAGATGAATTAGAGCTTTGAAAGTAATCCTGATTATGCGGGGAATATATGTTATCTGAGTTTATTTTAGCGGCATTAAGATTGTTGTTGTTGCTGGTTTAATTGAATCTATGCAGTGATTGCAGGCTATTCTTAGTTAGTCCTGCTGCTGTAGGGTTGCTGTGTTGTCGTTAATGCAGGGAGTTAGTAGTTGTTGTTGGTGTTGCTGTTATTGTAACAGGTGGTTGATTCCTAGCTGAGATACTACCATTTGGGGTGTTGGATGGTTGATTGGAGATATACGCTGATTAAGATGGCTGGAGAAGAAGATTACCAGTGAAACCTGTAGAAGCTGTACGGAGATAACTATTAAACTATTGTTATTATTAGGGTTGTTGCTATTATTTTGGAACTGTCGATGTCTGCTTCAACTAGATAGTATGCTAGCTGACTTACGGTGAGACGACATTATTATTCTCGTTATTGTTCTTGATATTTATCTGTTTGAAGGACGACAGAGTGCTAGCTATGGAGGCAGTCCCTGCTGATATATTAGAAGACACTTACCCATTCTAATTAAACTCTAAAGAGGGTTTGTTGTTATTGTTATTGCTGAAATTCACATTAGTTGGTGTATTAACTTAACTTTCTGCTTTAGTCTATGTGCCATTCCTAGTTGAATGTGAACTATTCATAACAACTGGATGTTTCTATTATTAATTACCGCTATTTCCACTCTACTATCTACTCAATTACTACTGTTTATTCTTATTGTATTCATCTATCTCTTGTTCTTGCCCTTCAACTGCTCTTGGACTGCTGAAAGGTTGCTACGGTGAACTGAAGGTATGCAGGGAATTAATTGAGTTCTTCTTGAGTTTGGATATTTTAAATTACTGCTGGTATTGCTGGATAAATTAATTGTTACATACGTTAGTAGCAGTCGATGGACTACTGGCTTTAGCAGAGAGCGTTGCTGATGGAGAAGCTCTTAGTTGGTCAAGAGCTGATGGAGTAGCAACTGGAGAAACGGAGGCATTGGTTGGGGATGGTAAGCAGTTATTATTAGTTGGGAGACTGCTAAGGAGGATGAGAGGATACTGTTGTTGGAGTTATTTCTGCTAATATTCGTATTTGAAATCTAAACCGATTGGGGGAGCAGCATTGGATTGATTAGAGGAAGAAACATGACGAGAATGCGATGGAGAAGAACCAGAAATAATAACTTGCTATTATTACATCTTTTAAGTCTAGGTGTTCTCCATTTATCTAGCTAGTTCGTTTCTTGGGGCATTACTGTTAAGACCACTATTACTTTAGGTCCTGGCTGTCAGCGGATAGCTATCAGTTCCTAGGTTAGTAGGCATTCCTTGCAATATGCGAACATGCAATCCTGAAGCTGTGTCTACGCGCTTCATGAGTTTTTCATTGGAAGGAGCTGAATTAATTGCATTTTGCATATTGTTGTTGTTGTTATCATTGCTGTTTTTAGTATTTGCAATCGAAAGGGAGGATGTCTTACTATTGTTGTTGTTATTCATTCCAAAGGAGTTTTTAAGTGAAGTAGTGGCACTACGAGTCACTGCTGTTTGATCGATGCTGTTTATGTTCGATTTCAAATCCAATGGCCGAGGCTAACTCATTACAAGATCATGTGCATTGCTGCCATTTATTTGAGTGCTTCTCGCAGATTATTATCTGTTTGTGATAGAGTTCGATGTGAGTTTAGCTGTTTTGGGGTTTGCAATCTGCTACTAAGAAGAACTAGAAGGTAATTACTATTTCAATTGCTCCTAAGCTTACCCATCTGCAGCTTGCTGCTTTTGCTATTAGAATTACAATTACATTGAATAACCGCTCCTGTGTGCCAGCTAGGGATATGATTGTTGTTGTTCAGATGATTGTCTGTCTGGATCCATAACGGCTTAGTTAATGTTCTTGTTTTCTTAACCTTTTTGTGATAAGAATTATTACGGTTGTTGTTAAATTGGATCCTAATAAAGAGAAGCTACAATTGTCTTTGTGTGTACATTCTGTTGTTGTTGTTCTCTCTGATAATTAACCTATTTCTACTGTTCTTGCTGGGATTATGGAGGAGACAGTTTCTACTAGTTAATCGATATTGATTCAGGAGACAATAATGTTAGCTACACAGCCAGCAACTTCTAACCTTCCTACTCCCCCGTTACTTCACTTTAAATACGATTCTTATCATTATTTTTAGTATTTCTTTGCTGTTAGGTACCACTCTTCACCTGAGAACCTCCCTTATTTACTGATTGCTATCTGAGAAACATCAGGAAATCATCTAAACCATGGTTCTCACTGATATCTTAGATTGTAGCTTCCGATTACATGCTAGCTTGAGACATGCTACTAACCTAGAGGATGTCTCGTAGTCTGCTGTGCATCACACTCAAACTGCTTTCATCGTTGTTGTTGTTAATGATGCTTTGATCACCTTGCTGCTGATGTTGCTATTTTTATTTTAATAATTACTTTTCCTTCAACTCCAGAAGTTATATCCTTTCTCTATTCAATCGCTCAGCTGTTGTTATTGAACCACTTCTCGACTTTTAATCCTCTCCGTTAAATCCTCCTGCATTCTTCCCTTTATCTAGCTTGTTATTCCCCTTCCCAGTTATTCCACTATCCCCTTCACCGTTATTCACAAAACTTGAAATATCTTCTAAAAAACACGACAATCCTTTCTCCAAGTTCTTCCCAGCTTATTTCTCCTTCTTCCCTCTCCCTATCACACTCTCCTCCGTCCCAGGTGCAGGTACATCGCCAACAATGCCTTTCGGTGGTTTTGTTGGATTCTTTTTATTCTCTTCCTCGAACAGCTTAGCAATTCTGTAGAACTCGATTTTTCGCTTCTTAATATGCATATGTTCCATAACTGGAGCAGAAGGCAGCATGAAGAGTCTTGGAATGTCCGAATGAAATTTATAATACTCCGTGAGTAGTTTTATCTTCGCGGGATACTCTCTTAGATGATAGATTCTCTTTAAATACTCGTTTTGTTCATCGATGGTTTGTTGGTCTTTTTATTAAATCGTGAAGCTAGTTCTAACACCAGCGAGTAGATCACTCACATCACGCGTGTAGTAGTAATTCTACGATTGCGAGAACTTCTCGTAGAGTCGCGTATGAAGCTTTTTCATGTAGACTAATCGTAGCAGCTTCAAACGAGAATCACTGTCAGCAGTGTCAGCAGCACGCTAAGATTAATGCTCATATCGTCCAAGAATAGCATTGAAATTCATTCCATATTTGTATGCTTATTTGCTATTTTTAGAGCTATTTGAATTGCTATTGCTATTGCTGCTGTTTCCAGAATCTAACGCAGTATTCATCATGTTCTTATTCCGATTGCTTTCGAACCTATCAGTGCTATTGTATCCTCCGTCTTTGAGTAAACTTATCCTGATGCTGTTCGGATTCATATTCTACATCAATGGAGTTTTAGAATTGCCCTAAATCCCTGGATTATTATTGGTTAGCTATCCTGACTAGTTCGAAATTACGACCTATTAGCGCTGAGATTATTTGTAACCAGTACCACCTTTCTACTAGACAGACGTGCTATTCCTTGCAGAACCTGTCTCTGTAGTCACACTCATTGGAGAAAAAACAGCCTTGATGTATTAGTCTCGCTCTCTATTTTTTTGATTTTGTTACACTGGTTCTAATTTCAATTGGGTAGAGAGAGAGAAAGAGAGACAAAAAGAGAAGTGTTTGTTTTCTTCCCTTCTTTTTATTTCCGTTTTGCCTTGATCATTTGGAGTTATTCTCCGAAGCACTTCTATCTATCTCCTCTTCTTCTCTTTGCTGAAATTCCTTCACAGTTTTCACACCTTTTTGGCAACATTGATTCAAATTGTACAGAAAGAGAAATGCATTTTAAGAGCTGTGAATGTTTGATATTATTAATAAACACATTTGTTGTGATTATTTAGGATAATCAAGGCCTCACTTATGAAGAGATCACTTAAATGGGTGACTGAAGCCATTTGGATTATTCATTATTTCTTCTATGTATTTAAATAAATTTGCTATTCTAAAGAATAATTAATTTCTTTGGTGATTTTTTATTTTTTTTATAAATTTCACTAGGCTTACAGCTTCAGAGATTTTTTTGAATCATCTAGGAATCTCTAATTATGCCAATAAATCAAGAAAAACGAGATAAAGTTCAGGAAATACCAAATCAAACAAACAAAAAACAATTAGTTTTGTAGAAGAAAATCAGACAATCTTGGTATGTAGATCGATTCACATACAAAACAACTGCGGAACCTAAAAATATTAATTAATTATTTAATTACACACTGAAATTAACCCCCCTCCCCCCCCCCCCCCCCTGATTTATTGCATTTGCTTCTCTTCAAACAATCCCCCTAGATCTTTCTCCAACGTAAATGAAACAACAAACTAATTCTATTTAGATACAAGAGGGTTGACATCATTCGCAAATAACTAGACTAAGAAGCACCCAGTGAAAATGCAGGTGTCTCCTCTGTGATTTTGTTTCAGCAAAGAATTAGTAGAATCACTATGTGGATCCTCTGAAATTGCAGATAATAAATCAAAAAATACAAGTTAATTGTTACTAGCTGGAATTTCGATAAAATGCACTCAGATTCACTTAACAAGATGGAAGGTTAGTTTATTTGCAGCACGTGAACCTTGTAAAAGACTGTAAAGATAGAAGGCTCTTTTTTGTGGGAAGTGTTGGTTAAGAGATTTTATCTTTGATATTGTAAATTTTTCCATATGCTACTTTGAAAGATGGTTTCAGATCACTATCCTATGAAATAATATAATTAGCTTATCATTTTATTGATCTATTTCAGGTGATTTGTGGCTTCTTTTCTCTTGGCTGTGTGACCTTCGTTTTTTTAATTTTAAAACGGGGATAACAATTCAGCGGACAGCAGAGTTTTTTCAGATTGCAGTTTAGAAATTAACTTAAGGTAACTCACCTCCCCCCCCCGAGACAACTTTATTGTCTTTTTTTAGTAGGATGATTGAAACTTTGGTAAGTGTTTAGTAGCATTAATTAAGAATCTAGCGACAATTGAATAAGTAGCTTCAAAAGAGAGAAAGAGAAAAAGTTACTTAAAAAAAAACAGAACTACTAACTCTTCAATTGCTAAGAGGAGAGGCATCTGCAGTAAATTGGTGAGATAGAAAGCCAACGCTTTTGAGAGAGAGAGAGATGCAGGTGTTTCCAACAGAAGAATCGGATGAGAATAAGAACAGCAAGACAGGAATCATTGTGAGTTAAGCACCATCGAATGGGGGACAGATTCTTCCTATGACAGGGGCTTAAGTCAACATCGCAAAGGTAAAACAAAACAAACAGAAGGAGATAAAAAAGGCAGGAGCACAAAAGAACGAAAAACATATTAGTTTCATGAACCCTAATAGCAATTCTCTTTCTATGTCTGATTCTCTCTCTCACTCTTTGAATTGAAATACTCTCACAGTTCTAGAAGATCGCTGAGGTCAAGCGGAAGAGCAGTCTAGGCAGCAAGCTACACTACAATTTCTTCTTCCATGGAAAGCAGCTCCAAGTAAGATCTAAATATCATTTTCAAAAACACCTTTCCCCGCAATTACGCAGTGCTTCATTTCAGCACAAGGAGTAGATCTCTTCATAATCAAAGGCTGTTTATCGATATTGATAGAAGAAACAAAACGCTGATAAAAGGCTCTACGAGAGCTAAAGAAATTGGGTTTTTACACTATTCGTTTTCAAAAGTGCATTTCACAATACACAAAACTAACAAGTATGGAAGGATTTTAAGGAATGTCTTTTTGATAGTCTTTTTTCCTCCTCCTTTCTTTGGGAATGAAGGAATTGCTGAATTGGAGTGTCTGTCTTTCAGCTCTGTTTGCTGTAATATGAGCTTATGGTTCAGTTAGTTGAGAGAGCGCAAAGGCATAGGGGTTAATATTACTATTATTTACCTTTATCTATTTGGAAATGACTAACTAACAATCAATCATTTGGATTGTATTTCTCCCCAAGAGAAGCTGAATAATACAGTATAATGTTTGCTTTTCGGGATTTTATTTGGTTTTGGAGGGCTAATTACAAATGTAAAATCTAATAATTTTACTTTTTCCATGTCATTTTAATAAATATTTGGGGATATTTGTCTTGTAATATCTCAATGATCTATTTTGTAGTTTGCTAGAAACTCACTGTTTATCTTTGGGGAGAACAACTGGCTGAGGAGAAAGATCATATGGCTCACCGAATGGAAGTAATACCTAAACACACGATAGATGATTGTTCTGCCAATACAAAAAAATACAAAATATTCAAAATACCCTTCTCTATCCTTCTAACTTTAATCCATGCGTTTATTCAGATTATTTGAAGTTGCGGTTGTCACGACGATCCTAGTGAACACGATCATTTTGGCATTGCAGGATTATCGATACAGGTTGAGTAAAAGTGCGTCAGTTCAATGGCGTAATGACACTATCTCCTAGACAGAAGATATTTTCTCATCGATCTACATAACTGAGTTTGTCCTTAAAGTCATAGCCCAAGGCTTTGTCTTCGAAAAAGGATCGTACCTTCGAGATAATTGGAACATACTTGACTTTATCATTGTCATTTCGAGGTAAAGCAAGGCATTTCTTTGAAGGGAGAATACAGCATACTTCCTTCATTGAATTATTTTATTTTTGTTGATAAACAGTATCATCAACTTGCTGCCAATACCGATTGTTTTCATGGGGGTTAAAGTCTTGAGAGTGCTTCGGCCACTCAGAAGCATCAACTCTGTCAAGGGTAATTATTTGTTGTTAACTGTACAATGCAATGCAATGAAGAGAAGATAAGAACTGATTTGTTTATCTGCTTCGTTAGGTCTTCGTGTACTGATGAGTTCATTGCTAGAGAGTCTGCCAGCACTAGGCAATGTGGTAGTATTTTTGCTCTTCACGATCGTGCTGTTTTCTATCATCGGGATGCAACTTTTCAATGGGATTTATGCTCGCCGCTGCAGAACTACACCTCAACCAGTCAATGGAGTATGGAATATTGATACAAGTGTACCAAATCTATGCACAACCTTCACATGCCCGGCAACGTAATACAAAATAATACCAATACAAAGATAGCAACCGCAAAAACAATAAAAACTTTAATCCTTTCTTTTTTATGATTATTTCTTTCCTTACAGCTCGTATTGCGGTGACGGTCTTGCAAAAGGCCTAAATTTCTCATCTTCTGAGCTGCAATCTGCAACATTTTTCTATGGATTAGCAACATTTGACAACATGTGGTATTCGATTTTCACAATCTTCCAAGCTCTCACAACGGAAGGCTGGTCAAGCACCTTGTATGTGATGATTGACGGATACGAGCCACTGTATGTCTACATTTACTTTATCATCCTCGTTCTTGTAGGGTAAAAAAACACAGGAAATTCAAGAAATCAGAAACTAAATCTTACGATATTGTTTGATTTCTGACAATTAATTAACTTCTTTCTGAAACTAGTTCATTTTTCTTGGTGAATCTGATCCTTGCCGTTATCAACGACAGCTTCGTGAACCAGCAAGAATAACTCGACGAAGAGGAATAGCGCTCCCCAGGCTCAGAATCCAGTTTCTTAAATAGTCCATATGAAGAAGCGAAAGATGATTGCATGCTCGAGATCGAAGGAGGAGACAACCCCACTCAGCCCAAAGCAAATCAGAACAATAGCGATGAGAAAACTAGCAATATTGCAGACAATAAGCTCGATGGATAAGGCATGTTTCAGTAGCTTTCGAAGAAAAGGACTGCTTCTTCTGCGTTCTCTCCTATGACAACTCTCAAGAAGCAATCATCCTTCCATCCTTCTAAATTAGAAGTAATCCATTCAAGCTCCACGAAAATAGGTTTCAGAAACTCGCAGACAACCGTAGTTGAAGCGTAAGTTACATTAATTAAAAAAGTGGGAGGAGCTTTTATCAATATTATCTTGTATTTTCTCTCTCTAAATTTTTTCGAATTACTTTTATCAACCAAATCAAGATCCAAATTGAAAGAAAACGAGAACACTCTCTTCCCGAAGCTTGGTAAGCAGCCAGATTATTAACTAAATCACCTCTTTTGGGGTAATTTTTTACGAAAATTATTTGAAATGTTTTTTTACAAAAAACTTAGAGAGAGATCGATCTTCTATG
>Ga0302271_10003547_pt1 | contig 13097 bp, 10 predicted proteins | sample III_Bog_N1_1_FD_198767 | JGI IMG/M metagenome (GOLD analysis project Ga0302271, IMG submission 198767) | Peat permafrost microbial communities from Stordalen Mire near Abisko, Sweden - III_Bog_N1_1 | ecosystem: Environmental > Terrestrial > Soil > Wetlands > Peat | place: Sweden: Abisko... | reverse complement strand
ATGAATTAAAAAAGCATAATCATTTAACTACTAATCTAAGGGAGATGAAACAGATGTATTTGGTTATGATAAATATCCCACTCATAACACTGGAAAGCAAGCTTCATGTCTATTTATTAGGTCGAAAATCATAGCGAAAGAATAGATTTTCTGGAAAAAAAGAAGTGCCCAAATCTAATACGAAATTGAATGATATTTGATAGAAATAATCAAGATAATGGAAATGATCATCGTTTATTAAGAAAATTATCTAAAAAAATGAAATAAAAATGGCACTAAGTTTCACATCACAACTCTTCAGATCAACACGCGAGCACATAAGATAATTAATTAAAACATTTGAAATAAAGATTATTCTGTCTGAATCTTATGATAGTTTCTGAACAATCTTGATGCATTCTTTCCACATCTCTCATAGCTAATCTCTCACTTTTAGATATTCTTCCAAGTTAAAGTTTGCATCATCTGAAATAATAAACACAGTAATTCATATGAATTCAATTCATTTATTTCATAATTTCAACATGAACATAAGAATTTTATTTTACCATGATTGCCCTCTGAAGAACTCTCCCCATCGCAGTTTGTATCACTGCTATTGCTGCTCCTTTCTGCATTCGTATCATCCTCTCCAGGATTGAATTCTCCATCGTCATCTTCATCATGATCATTAGAACCCAAGACATTAAGCTACTAATGGGAGTTATTGGAGCTGTTTGAGTTCCATGTTAGGTTTTATTATGCAGTTCCCTAGGGGATGCTATTGATAGAATTGAGTTGAGAAGTCACTACGGAGGTATGAGAAGGAGGAAATAGCTAGCTAGTAGCATGTGAGAAATCCAATCCATTCTATAAAAACCCAAGATTAGGCTAAGAGTGACCAGACAAAGATCCAAATACGTTGCTATTCTAGTAAGGTTGTTATTAGGTTTCTTATGGATATTACTGCTAAGCTTATCCAAAGATGTTGAACCCATTAGAATTGTTGTTGTTGTAAGATGCTTGACGTTGATACTAATTGAAACTAGATTAATCTTATTGAAAAGTAACACTACTACACTGGTATTAGTTACCCAGTGGCTATAACTGTTATTATCCTTAGTCATTCTGATTGAAGTTGCTCATAGATGGCACATAGCTATTGTTCTCGTGTTCTTGTTCCATATTGCTAAGCTATGCTGAATTTTTGTTGATTGTTTTTTGAATTTTTAATAATTTAATTGACTTTGAAGGAATTGCGGACTACCCCCCGTTTAATACTAAGATGTAATTAATAGCACCGAATAGACAGTAGTGTCTGTTAATTAGCTAGCTTATTCGGCGGGAAATTAAATTACTCTTTTTAAAATGTAGCATTCTTAGTTATTATTGTGATTTCGATGTAGCAATTAAGGATATGATGAATCCAAGAATAAACTAGAATTATCAAAATTCAGGTGAAAAATAATCAATAAGCAAATAAAGGAACTTTCATAAAGATAAAATATTCATCACCTTTCTTCTTTATTTAGTCGCTCTAAAAATAGATTGTTTTGAGATAAATCATTTAGACTTTCTAATCAAAACAATAAGCTGAACAAAAGTAATTTACTTAAGAGTTAAAAAAAGAAAAGAACATCAACTGCACATATTTTACTTCGCTTTGAAAGGTTGACTAAAACTAAGGATCAGCTACGTACAGCAAAAAGAAATTATCAATTTCGAAATGTTCAAACAAATAATAAAAATAATCTAAATGGAGAGGTTTTATTCGACTCCAAACGTGACTAAAACGTACTTAAAAACCCTCCTTCTCCCTCTTGAATTATTATGATTATGTAGCTTTGTTAGCAGCTTTAGTCTGAGAAATCTTGGATTTGTTAAATAAAAAAAAATAATAAAAATAATTTGTCAATATTATCCCAATTTTACAAGAAATCAGTCAAAAACAATATCAAGCAAAATGGATGCATTAGCGAGAGATGTCTTGAATGAGACTAACAGAGTCCGTTAGAATCCTAATTCGTATTAACCATATCTGTAGGAAATGCTTACTTAATTTAAGGGTATGGTACTCTATCGTCCTGGTGAAATTCCACTTAGAACAAATGAAGGTCCAGGCGCAGTTCAAGAATGCATCAATTTTTTAAAATAGCAAAGCCCTCTAAGTGCACTCTAATGGGATGATAATATGGCAAGATCAGCTTCAGATCACGCTAATGATATAGGACCGAAAGGTACATCAATAAACTCATTTTAATTCATGAGTTCATTGATTTCTTGAATTATCTGTCTAAAATAGGCATTAGCGGTCACACAGGATCTGATGGATCTTCAATGAGTGCAAGACTCAACCGCTATGGCGATTGGATTGGCAAAATTGGTGAGAACATTGATTTTGGTGGTAAGACAGCCAAAGACATCGTTTTATCACTGATTGTCGACGATGGAGTCACGAATCGCGGTCACCGAGCAAATTTAATGTCGCCTGAGTTCGTCAAAATTGGAATCGCATGTGCAAAACACTCCCAATGGGAGATGTGCACTGTACTTGACTATGCTTCTGAGTACACAGTTAAAGGCGGTAAACTCTCTGGGACATTATAAACAGACAACACTCCTAAATTCTAAACTTTAAATAACAACAACGGAGGAGGCTTTGGGGGTGGCAATTCTTCTTTCAACCCAACATATCCATCAAACGTAGGCACTTCTTCTGGGTATACTCCTTCGTCGTTTTCTCCTTCACCCTATGGATTCCCCAATACAACTACGACTCCCACTCCTGTCAATCTCCCTGTGAATTACGATGCACTAGCTCGCGATGTCTTTGCTGAATAAAACAGAGTCAGATAGAATCCTACATCGTACATTCCATTTCTGGAAGAATTCTAGAAATACTTTTAAGGAATGGTATTACGTAAACCAGGTGAAATACCTCTTCGAACGCACGAAGGACCAGGAGCTGTTCAAGACTGCATTAACTTCTTGAAATTGCAGCAACCCCTACCTGCACTCATTTGGGATGACAATATCGCAAGAGCTTGCAGAGATCACGCATAAGATATTGGACCGAAAAGTAATTAAATCAAGAATATTCATACAAAACATGTTTAATTCTTCTAATGTTCACAATCTTTTTAACAGAATGCTTTACTTTTTCAAAAATGATTAGATCTATGTGGACACACTGGTTCAGACGGATCTTCGATGAGTGGCAGATTAGAGCGATACGGTGATTGGAATGGCAAAATTGGTGAAAATTGTGATTTTGGTAATTCAACTGGTAGAGATGTAGTTATTTCACTTATCGTCGATGACGGTGTCTAAAACAGAGGGCATCGAAGTAATTTATTCTCCAGCGATTTTTAGAAAGTCGGTGTTGCCTGTGCTGCTCACTAGGACTACAAGACTTGCACTGTCCTTGATTATGCTTCTTAATATACCTTGAAAGGATCTAATATCTAGCCATAATATTCTTAGCCAACCTACTAGCCCACGTACACTTAATCAACAAGTTACTAGCCGACATATTCTTCGCAAACAACCTATCAACCAACTTCATCTATTACCTAACCTGCTGGATACACAAGCTCATATAACCCAATTACTACCTAAACTAGCAATGTCTATCCTGGATATTCTAGCTCTGTTTCCAATCCCCCTCCAGGCAATCTCACTACGAATTCCTATGTGACTTCCAACCCATATGACAACTCGCAGGTGACAACAACCAGCAAGACATACAACTCAAACAACATCAACGATCCTTACATCCAAGAGCAACTCAAGAAATTCAATGTCCAAGGAATTAACAGCAATCCTGCATAAGACCCTGATAAACCACCTAACACAATTGAGACTCTCACGACCAAGAACATCAATATTGTGAATGGTAAAAAGACCATCACGGAAACAAAAACTTATACCCTAGCAGATGGATCCCAACGAATTATTGAAAGAACTTACAATGAATGAGGTCAAGGAAGAATCCACAGCCAGAAATAATAGCAGCAGCAACTAACCAAAGGAAATAAACAACAAACAAAGATGAGTTTATTTTTGTGTCAAAGAAAAAAATAACCCAAAAATAGATAAAATATGTTGTAGATTTCATATTGGTTTTGATTATTATAATAAAGGATGCAAGTTTTATGTATCTCTTCCCACTGAAAGAAAGCAATCTCTTGCAATCAGAATTAACCGTTCAAATATGTCATTTTGAATTGACTGGTTCTCGATTTTTGGCAAACAAAAAAGCTAATTCCTAACGCGCGAAATCTTGAAATCATATGAAAGCCGCCAAATATCAACGAATTCTTTTTTATCTTTTTATCTTTTTCTCTGCAAACTATTAAACTCGCTCTCTCCCCTCTTTCAGCTAAAAAAACAAAAAGTATCAAATTTTCAAAGCTTCATTGCAGTCTACAATCTCATGGACAAGAAAGTACTGATCAGGCGATTCACTCAGGAAGGATTTACTTTACGCCCGGAGTGTGTCACGCATCTTCTAGATTATTTCCAAGGACTTCTCCCAGCTGGCAAAAACCACAAAAAAGAACTAACCACTGAGGAATCAGAACCATTTCTAGAGAGAATCATTGAGAATGTGAGAGTGTTAGCTGATAGGACTGGAGGAGTCATTGTAGAAGAAGAAACAATGAAAGGTGCGATTGACTTATTGCAGCGACCTGCGAACAATAATACTACCTAAATGGAGGTAGAAAACGATAGAAACGACGCTGGAGAAGAGGTTGATGAGGATGAAATGAAATAGCGATAGTAAGTCAACAATATCGTGCAAGAGAAATACTTAAAATCAATTGTTGTCTTGGACACGATGAAGGAAAGTGCAAACTTGGTTGTAGCGCATGGTAAAGTTATAGTGAAAGAACAGCCCACGAAGAAATCAACAAATACTAAACAACAATCGACTGTAGGCACACCTCATTAGAAAACAGCATTGTTTGTGAACAGACTTAAGCTTGTGAAAACTCTTCTCCAAGCTTAGCCTTAGAAGTACATTTTCACAAGAGATCAAGTGAAAAAACCAAAGGAAAACACTATTATCTCGCATGAGAAAGAGCTAAATCTAGAAGAATAAGAAAAGCAAGAGAAGATTATTGAAATAAGTGAGATTGGATCGCTGATTGGGAGTAAAGAATAAGAAAAATGTGTCTTAGGTATTGTCTATGAAGGTTTGGCGGGATAGTTTTATCTCCAGGACGAGTTGAGTTAAGTTCATTTGGAGTTATCGGAAGCGTAAGTTTCAAGTGGATATGTTTGCTTGTCGAGTTTAGTCATCGCGAAAGGTGTATATGATTCAATGAAATCGTTGTTGAGAGTCTCTGAGCTTATCTAGCCAACAACGGAGCCTATTTTTCCAAGTCTAACTCACTTAGATCTTTTTGGAGCGAAAACGAAAGTGAATTCAATTCTCTCTAAACTGATATCTCTTGAAATCTAAGCTAACTAGCATAACACTGGGCTTTTAGCTATTCACTAGCATACAAGGATGCAAAAAGAACGATAAGTTCAGCTTGGATTCTTCGATCTCGAGTTGAATCCTGGATTCTCTTATTAGGATAAAGATGATTATTTAATCTGCGTAATCAGCGAGTTCAATCTGACAAACAGAGCAACATTGAAAAAGCTAGAGACATTGCTCACAGGCTTAAAGGAAATCAAACCTTTACTGTTTGTCCTTATGGGGCCTTTTTTCGGAGAAATATCATCGACAGCTTAAAAAGAAGATATGGAAGAAGCCATTTCTGAATTAGGTATTCTCATCAGTAAATTTTAAAAAATTCGTGACAATGCATATTGGATTTTGATACCTCATGCTAGTGACATTGGAGGTGCAGCGATGCTCCCTAAGACTGAACTTCCAGAGGAGTTATTTGCAGGTCTCAAGGAGTAAGTGCCATTTTTGAAATTAGCATAGAATCCATGTAGAATCTCATTCATGGGGAAGACGTTACTTTTTTCGAGAAACGATCTTCTGAGGGATCTCCGCAAAAAGCAAATTGCTTTGAATGGCAGCAGTGATATTCTTAAAACTTATGTCTAAACGATTTTAGCTTAGAAACATCTTTCACCAATTTCGCTGATAAACAAGCCAGTTATTTGGAATTACGATTACACATTATAATTCGCTTAGATACCAGATTATCTTATTCTTGCAGACTCTTACTGCGATCAGTTTGAGTTTCCAGTGACAGTCAAGCAAGAATCTGCTTCACGAGAACAAAAATCACAACCTCCTTAATAAAAATATGTTCTAAATCCTGGCAACTTTGATAAAAAATCAACTTTCACAATTATCTACCCCCTCATTGGAGAAATATCAGCTAGCTCTCTTTGAATCAATATTTGCAGATGTTATATGATAAGGATTTGAAACAGTTGTTTTTGGGGGGAGGATTTTTAATGTTTTTTGTTATTGATTTTTCAATATCGGTTCAAAATTAAGGATAATCGAACAACCAAAAATAATTAAATAATAGACAATCATTCATCACAACAGAGATATGTATTTTTACAATAATCCTTTTTTTTCTCAAATCAAATCGAATCAGAATGAGAACAAGAAGGGTAATTAACTGATAGGAAAGAGGATAAATTAATAAATGTAAAGAATTTGCTTCATAAAAAAAGACTAAGTGATATTTTTGTTATTTTGAAACTCAATTTTTACACCCCAGATATAATGTTCTTTTTTAAATCTAGACTTTTATCTTTATCTCTCCTGCTATCTCTCAAGAGATCATTCCTTTGTATCTAGGAGGTGCATTATTACTCACTTTGAATATAATCTGTCACTTCATCATTCAAAAAGAACCTTCTCACGGACATATTAAAAAACTGAATGAATTCAAGAGACTGGATGGGAAATTTCATCCGCGGGTTCGAAAGAAGATAAACAAAATCAAAAAAAATAACACCAAACAAATAAAAAAACAAATTCGTCGAATTACCTTTTTGAAAAAGCAAGATAGCAAAAGTACTTTACAGGGAGGAGATCAAACTAACTGCATAAAGGAGAAATGGAGAGAATTGAATCTTTGAATACGTAACTCAAAGTAAAACAAATAGTTACATTAAGCTAAGCTTACACAAACACAATGAATAGGGATATTCAATTTATCATTTAAATTGTTTGATTATTAGATGGAGAGAGAGCAGCATTTTGTATTGTCTGAAAAGAAAGAAATATATTATCTTCTATTTATCTGCAAGCCATTCCAACCATAATCATTCGATATCCTCTCCAAGATTATCTTGTAATAACTAGCTATTCTGCTTCATAATCATGCATTTGAGAAATACATAAATATTCGAGAAATTGTTAGGCTTTTTCCTACAACACAAGAAGATAATCTCCTTCATTCTTAAATTTCCAGACTATTTTTCTCATTCTTTTCTTTCTTCCTTTTTCTCTCTTCAAAAAATACCAGATAAGCAAAAGAAGATCGTGTGTAAATCAAGGTCCTTGTAATGAAAGCATTTAGTGAAGAAGATGCTGGACTCTTCCAAGAGAGATTCACTGAAGATACTATTTTCTATGAAGCTGAGAAACACGAACACGAAGTCGATGCATGCGTGGCTTATGGTGGTGATGGAACATTGCTTTTTACAGCGAATAAATTCTAAAACAGAACTACTCCTCCTATTCTATCCATTTCAGGAGGCACACTTGGGTTCATGTGTGTATATACACTTAGTGAATTTCAAGAGTAACTCCATTAGCTACTTGTGAAACTTAGAGATACCATACCAATTCCAATCGAAAGAAAAATGAGACTTTCTTGTACAAAGGTATAAAATTATTCTTTGGAGATTTAAAGCGATAAAATAGACATGTTAAGTAGCAGTAGGAGTAGATTTAAGTGGCAAGAGAATTAAATTATGTGATTTATTATCTTACTATTCTTAGAGGAGGCTAAATAGAGTTTTAAAACCCAAAGTGAATTGATGGATTAATAAACAATTGTTTTAATATTTAAAATCTTGATGAGATTACTGAATGAAGAATTAACTTGCTTGACAGATAAATCAATCGAATTACTAATCTTCTTTGTTTTTTTTTCCCTATTTACCTCACACACAGAAAACAAAAGAAAGCGATCTCGAAGAAGAAAAACATGCCATCAACGAATTTGTGATTGAAAGAGGACCTCAAAGTAAATAACATCCATTCCAAGTTTTGAAATAGTTTATCATTATTTTATTCTCCTCTCCTCTTTTTCTCCATATTTCGTTTGATTATTGTAATTGTCTTAAACTGATTTATTGTTTATTAATATTTCTCAGGCTCTTCGATGAAAATATAAATCTGCATCGACGATATTCCTTTGACAGCACTACAAGCCGATGGATTGATTGTGAACACACCTACTGGTTCCACAGCATATTCTCTCAGCTCCGGTGGACCGATTATCTACAATGATGTGCATTCGATTTGCGTTGTGCCTATATGTCCACTGTCTCTCTCATTTCGTCCCTTAGTGCTGCATCCTAAATAGATTCTTAAAATTAAGGTAGATTTAGAGTTATTGATGATTTGATGATATTCTTCTGCTTTCTCAAATTAACCAAATTATTTCTTGAAAACCACTATGTAGATTCATCCTGAAAGCAGAAACGAAGGCAAGGTTGTTGGAGATGGGCAGTTCAATATTGACTTCGGGAAACAAGATGAAATATGCATCACAAGCTCTAATTTTGATTTTCTCAGTAAAACAACACAAATCATAATCATAAAATAATTGGTTATTTTTAGAATATTTCTTCATATTCAAAACTTCTCATAGCTTGCACTGTTCTTAAAAAATTAAGTTTATCTTCTAATAACTCCCTTTTATTTGTTTTCGCTTCTTCTTGCAGTAATAAACGACTAGCAAAACTCTTAGAATTTGAAGAACTACATAGTCAAGTTAAAGAAGATGCTTCGTTGGAGCTCTAAGTTCAGATCCACACATAAATGAAAAAAACAAAACAAAAAACACAGAATATGAATAAATATATTGTTATCTTTTAATAGTCCTCCTCCTCTTCTGCGCTGTCTGTCCCATTCCTTCCTTCCTTAGATTTTTTATATTTTCTATTTCAGCATTGAAAAAGTATTATCCCCCTGTGTAGTAGCGAGTAGTCCATATATCAGTGTAACATGTTCATTTTTATTGTTGTACAAAGCTCACAGAATGAAGTTAAGTTTACTTGTTTATGTTGTCTATTGATTTCTCCTGCTTGTAAATATTCAAGATAATAAACTCAAAAATCATGGATTATTTCCCTTCAAACCATCAAAAATCTAAATTAGAATCTTATTTTTCTTGCTGCTAATCCTCTGATTCTTGATTTTGGACAGGTTCGGCAGGGAATTTCTGTTGCTGCTGCTGCTGCTCCTATTGTTGGAATTATTATTAATCTGTTTATTTCTCTGCTTACTAATCATTTTCTTCTCCTTGTAGCTCTTCTTACAGATAGTTTTCTTCATTTAACTATTTAAATTCTTAACTTTGTTCAACTTATTAATCTTATGCATTTTCTTCTACTAATTATTACTCTTAGGTACATTGAATATCTTGTTTCTAATCATTTATTTCATCATTATCCTCATCAGTATTATTATTAGTATTTTCAATTTCTTTTTCTTCATTGATCTGTTCTTCAATGTCTACTCCCTCCTATTCAGTCTGTTTATCTTCTTGCTCCTTTCCTTATGAAATATTCTACTCTCCCAACGAAGAACAAATATTAGTTTCTTTCGAAGATTCTTACTAGCTTTATTGATTTGGTTATGCATCTTACTGCGATTCTTATTCTTATTTTTCCTGAAGTGGTTATTGCTGAATCAACATACCAGCAGCCGTATTTTATTATCCTTATCCTACCTAACTCAATCCCTACTGCTGTGATCCACTTCCACTTCCTGCTAATCCGATGGCTTATTTTCTTTTTTAGAATTCTTTAAGTCCTGAGCTAATGATTTTCTTAAGGTTTTTATTCTCGATTTCCAGAAGATTCTAATTCACTGGTAGATCGTCATTAGCTGCTTACGGCGTCAAGGGTTCAGTAGTCTCTTCTGAAAGATTAGCATTGTTATCATCAGCTAATCGTTTATATTTCTTGCTCATCGCTTAGAAATATTCCTTTTTGTAAAGTTCCGTGCTGTTCGAGGAGTAGCTCAGCACTTTGAGTTTATTCTGCGATTATTTCTCCTAATCCGTTTTGAGGAGAATCAGTTTCTCCGCGATCTTCGCTGGATTGTAATTCGCTTCTTTACTGCAAAGATCTTCATATCGGAGATTGTCCTTCTCATCGAAGAGCCTATCAATGTTCCAGAGTCCAGAACGAGCCATCCGCAAGCGGGTCTTAAAGAAGATTAAATTTTTCTTTTTCTGCAATTATAATTACTGCTGTTATTGTAGAAGTGCTGCCATTTCCTACTGTTATTGCTAATATGACGATGGCAATTAATATTACTAAGGTAACTGTTACTGTGACATGTGTTACTAAGATAGTAGCAGTTATTGTTACTGTGATTAAGCTATTCTACTGCTAGCACCATTTAGCGGATTGTTACTATTGCTATATTGATTAGAATGTAACGATTAACTGTAAGGGTTCTACGTTGACGATAAGTTACCTTATTACTGAGAGTTTAACAATTATTGTTGTTGCTATTAGGAGGAAGACTATGAGAATAACTGCTATGATTGCGATAACTAAGAACCAGGTACACCTCCTGTTTACGAAAGATGATTTCTAGCCGAATTATGCTTCAGGGAGGTTTGATTGAGGATATGTGCATTGTGAGAATAGGCGCTGAGTGCTGTTTCAGAGTCAATTTGATTGTTGTTAAGGTTCAAGACTTTATCAATCGAAAGTTCTCTTTTCCCTCCTTCAATCAGCACCCAGACTAAGTAACCTACGAGATCAGCATCACTAGAGGTTAGAACACTGCTGTCTTTGTCTTGATTTTGTTTATTACTGCTGCTAATAGCACCTTCTAGGTTTTTATTGGCATCATTAAGATTATTGCTATTATTCGCTGCGTTTTTGAGATTAATCGAGATCAGTTCCTTATTTGTTTTCTCAGCTATTGATTAGGACAATACATTCGAAGAATCCTTTTTCGTTTCTTCTTTGAGCAATTGCGAAGGTGCAGCTTCACCTTGCGGTGTAACTTGTAATTTGTTTATTTGCTTCTAGTGTTTTAGCTGCAGTTTCTTCTCTTTTCGTTCTTGCTTTGTGAGTTTCTTCAATCCACTTTTCTCATTGTCTGATTCTCCATTTTAACCTAACCCAGCAGCAGCTGCAGCAGCCACAGAACCAGCTAAACTACTATTATTAGCATTGTTGATTGTCCCTCCAGAAGCTAATGATTCATCTATTGTTCTCTTGAGAAGTGCGCTACTGCTTGCTCTGTGATTTAATCCACTATTACCTGCATCTTCTCGATTAATTCCACCTGTGATGCCTTATTTTTTCTACCCTTCTAATCTTGAACTCTACTTCGTTCCTCCAGTTTGTTATTACTACAGCTAAGCTACTTCAACTGGTTATTCTATGAATCTCCCTAACTCTTACTTTAACGAATTAGATTTCCCCATAATCAACGTAAATCTCTCTTCTAATTTGAACTTTTTCTAATCGACATCTTTAATATTTTCAAAATACTCATCTGCAAACACATAACTCAAGCTCCTGTCTGTCTTGTAGAGCTCGCTGACAAACTGCAAACTCATCGTTTCGTATTACCATTCTTTGATGTCTTCTCGTAGACGCATTTGCTCAATGAGTAATTTACATTTTTACATTTCTTCACGTAGAACACCTAATTTCAAGTACTATTCGTCATCATTTTATTTCGTTTGTCGACGCAATTTCATCTTAATAGCGACTCTAGGACGGAAAGCGACATGAGGATCTTTGTCGTTGAAGTCAGGCTTCCAATGCAATCTAATAACAACAACACAAAAAGGATAATTCATTGATAAAATCAGTTTCTTCTTCTTTTTCTCTTGTTTTTCATTTTCATCTTCACAATAATGTAATCTGCTTTTACCTCAGCAATGGCCTCTTGATGGTATCTCTCTTGACTCTCCAATAATTGTAAATCTTCTCGAGATTGTTAAAATTGTACTTGTCTCTCAAATCGAAAAGAATATGATCTTTCAAATCAAACCACGTGCTAATAAAATCTCTCCCCGATCTCATCTCAAACGCAATGATAAGTGCTTCTAACTCTGCTTCTCGCATTGCAAACCCATGCTATTCATTAAAATCCTTCAGGAAAAACAAATCATCATCTGCGAGTTCATATTTTTCTTGCTGCGGCCACACATCATCTGGCTTAAATCGTATGTAGCTGCTTTGCATGAGTTTTCGTTTTTTCATGATATCCTCACCGATTTGTTTGCCATTGTTATTCGAAGATTATAACGCTGATGATGTTGCTGGTTTATTATTAATTTACGCAAGAATTATTGGAATTTCAACTTTTTTCAGCCCGTCTTTTTCGCCTTTTTCAACTCCCGCTACTGCAGGAGTAGGCTCTGTTGATGCTGCAGTTTATTGTGTGTTTTCACTTTAGCTAATTGGGATGTTTCCCCCTTGCGGTACTGCATCATTGTCGAAACTATTGAACTCTTCCCAAGTGTTTATCCTAGTCAGAGGACGAAAGAAATCAATCTAACGAGGTCTCTTTATCATTTTCCCAATGCTGCAGCAGATAAAACCTGAAATATGATTTATTCAAATTTCTGGGAGTTTAGAGATTCTATTTGGGGTTTTTTGAAATGCTTTGATGATGAACCTATCGTTCCTCTCCAGCAACCTTCTTGAAATCTCTCTATCTAAGTTTCTTGCTGCTTTGAATTTGTGAGTTTCTTCTGTGTCTAATCTTTGGAAGGCAATAAATCGAGTTGTCTAGTTGTTCTTTTTTTCCTTCGAAGACGAAATTTTTATTATTTTTATTTTTTTAAAAATATTTAATTACATCAATTCCACTCTTCTGCCGAGGAAAAAAAGACCCAGAAGGCAAGGCGGATTTCGTTTTATATGTTCTAAGTTTCCCACTTCCCTCTAGGCTTTGAACGAGTGAAAAATTC
>Ga0302271_10003546_pt1 | contig 13102 bp, 5 predicted proteins | sample III_Bog_N1_1_FD_198767 | JGI IMG/M metagenome (GOLD analysis project Ga0302271, IMG submission 198767) | Peat permafrost microbial communities from Stordalen Mire near Abisko, Sweden - III_Bog_N1_1 | ecosystem: Environmental > Terrestrial > Soil > Wetlands > Peat | place: Sweden: Abisko... | reverse complement strand
ATTTTGTCCATATCAGAGAGTTTACTTCTAAAAGAGTCGTCTGCCTGCATTAGTACACGATAAACCCGTCCATATTTGTTAAAGTCATTAACATAACTTCTACCAAACTCTGAGGCAATCGTCGTATAAATCTCTTGTATTTGAACTCCTTGTGCAAGTGCTTTTGCTTCGTCCACATTGACTAATAGTTGAGGTAAATTTGCACTGTAAGAAGTAAAAACACTTTGCAATTTACGATTACTTCTTGTTGCATCGATAAATTTCATTACTTCGTCATATAACTGCTGAGGCGTTCTGTTCCCTTTGTCTAAAAGTTGGTACTCAAACCCACCAAACATTCCCAATCCGGGAATAGATGGCGGAGCAAAGGAAGCAACATTTGCCAACGGATATGCACCGAAATCCTTTCTGGCCTTGGCCAAAATGCTCGGTAATGAACGAGAAGAACTTTTTCTCACTGACCAATCATCAAGCACGGCAATAATCAATGCGGTATTATCGCCTGAAAAACCCACCAGGTTGAGGGTATTTTTTACTCCTGGATATTTTTGAATTTTACCAGCTATTTCAGATGCAACAATATCAGTTCTTGAAGCTGTAGACCCATCAGGAAGCTGAACCTGTGTAATCATGGCTCCTTGATCTTCATCAGGTAAAAAACTGGTCGGTATTAGTTTAAATAAAAATAATACCAATATAATTAATGAAGCCAAAACAATTAAGGTGTTTTTTGGAGAGTCAACGAAGAATTTTGCCGCCAAAAGGTATTTATCCCGAACTTTATTAAACCATTCATCAAATTTTTGTATAAATTCAATTTCTTTAATTTGTCCTTTTGATTTCAAAATAGTAGAACAAAGAGCAGGAGTTAAAGTCAAGGCGACCAAGGTTGATATTCCTATTGCTGTTGCTATGCACAAGGCGAATTGTTGATACATCTTTCCTGTAACTCCGGGCATAAAGCACACAGGAACAAAAACAGCCATCAAAACGAGTGAAGTCGCAATAACTGCACCTGTAACTTCTTGCATTGTTTTTTCCGTTGCTTCTTGTGGATTTACATCATTTTGAATATGTCTTTGAACGTTTTCAAGTACAACAATCGCATCGTCAACAACCAGCCCAACCGCAAGCACCATTCCAAATAGCAATAGCAGATTTATGGAAAAACCTAAGAACCCAACAATGGTAAAAACACCAATTAAAGAAACAGGAATTGCACAAAAAGGAATTAATGACGCTCTAAAAGTACCCAAGAAAAGGTAAGTAACCAAAACAACAAGTAAAATTGCTAATAAGATAGCTTTTATGACTTCGGTTATAGAGGCTCTTACAAATAGAGTTTCATCTCTAACAATAGTGTAATCCATTCCCGGTGGAAAACTTTTCTTAAGCTCAGCCATTCGTTTTGATATTTTATTTGACAGGTCGATTGAATTTGCTTCCGGCAATTGTTTAACACTTATCATAGCGGTTTCTTTGCCATCGACTTTAGAAAAGAATGAATAGTTTTCTGATCCGAGCTGGACTCTCGCAACATCTTTTAACCTGACCTGTGAGCCGTCTTTTTTCGAACGAATTATAATATTTTCAAACTCATCAACGTTTTGAAGTCTTCCTTTTGTCCTCAATGTGAGTGTAACCATTTGATGTTCGGCTAAAGGTTCAACCCCAATATCACCTGCTGGAATTTGTGCGTTTTGCTGTTGAATGGCATCACTAACTTCGCTGGTGGATATACCTAAAGTGGCCAGCTTGGTGGCATTGAGCCAAATTCTCATTGAATAATCTTTGCCTCCGAAAACTTGGACATCGCCAACGCCTTTTATACGAGCCAGTTCATCTTTAATATAAATAGACGCATAGTTTGCAATATACAAAGAATCGTAGATATTATTAGGCGAATTTATGGCAATCAAAAGTATTCCTGGGCCACCAACACTCTTTTTAACTGTTAATCCGTATCGTTTTACGTCTTCAGGCAGCCTCGGAGTAACAAGCTGCAACCTATTTTGAACATTGACAACATTCATGTCCGAATTAGAACCGATTCTAAAAAATAAACTTAGCTGGTAGCTTCCATTTTGACTTGACGAAGACATATAAATCATATTCTCAACACCGTTGAGCTGTGCTTCAACCGGAGCTGCTATTGTAGACTCTACAACGTCCGAGCTTGCACCCGGATAATTCGCACTGACAACAACTTGAGGGGGTGTAATCATAGGATATTGTTCCAATGGCAAATTTACCATCGATATCAGTCCTGCAAGAACAATCGCTATTGAAATTACTATCGCAAATTTTGGTCTTTTAATGAATATGTTATTAGCCATTTATTTCTATTATTAGCCTTTCGTTTTAGTGATCAGTTCACTTTTTTTATTCACCTTCGCCATTGTTGCTTTATCAACAATATTTACTGGTTTTCCGGGGATAATTTTTTGTAGCCCTTCTACAATAATTTTATCGCCAGTTTTTAGGCCATTATCAACAATCCAGCAATCTGCGTTTTGGCCGGAAACCTTTATTGGCGTAATTTGAGGAATACCATCTTTGTCTAAAGTATAAACATATTTTCCTTGCGGATTTTCTAAAACGGCAGTTTGTTTAACAACAGGAACGTTTATTTTTGAATTTGAATAAACAAAAACTTTTACAAACTCACCATGGATTAGTTTATTTTTTGGGTTTGGAAATGTTGCCCTGAGCGTAATTGCACCAGTTGATTCATCAATGTTGTTGTCGTGAAAATCTTGAACGCCAGCCATTTCATATTTATCACCAGTTGGGAAGTATAATTCGACCTTTCTGTTTTTATTGTTAGGGTCAAGCTTTGAAAGCTTCATATACTCTTTGGAATCCATTGGGAAAGTCACAAACATTGGGTTGGTACTATTTATGGTCGTTAATGGGCCGGATGCAGCACTAACATAGTTTCCTACGGTGACAGAAATTAAGCCCACTTGTCCGTCTACTGGTGCTTTAACTGTTGTATAACTATAATTCCTTGAAGCATCATTTAGAGCTGCTTGATACATAGCCAACTGTGCCTTTAGTGCGTCTCGTTGAGAAAGGACGTTATCATAAGCAGCTTTTGCAATATAATCTTTTTTAACCAATTCGGCAGAACGAGTTAATTGTTTTTCCGCGTATACAAGTTGTGCTTTTGTGTTTGCAACGTTTGCTCTTGCCTTTTGAACTGCAATTGACCATTCTTGTGGTTCTATTTGAAATAAAGCCTGACCTTTTTTAACAAAATCGCCTTCTTTGAAATAGCTTTTTGTTAAATATCCGTCAATACGTGCTTGAACTTCAATCTGGTATTTAGAAGCAATTCTTCCTGGTGCTTCAATTTTTTTGATGACACTTGCTTCGCCGACTTCGCCCATAACAACACCGGGGGCGGCTCCTTTTGCCATCATTTTGCCTCTCATCATTTGTCCGTAGGACGAGAATAAAAATCTTCCGACAATTGCAACAAAAATAATAGTGACCAAAATTATAATATTCTTTTTCATATTTTCCCCTTATCCATATCGATTTTGTATCTATACAAAATACGACAACATGCTATCTTTAAATTATAGTCCAAAATTTTAAATAGGGAAAATATTAATATTACTTTAGAAATTCAACTTAAATTATTCTGCAGGCTTATAAAAAGGAAGTTCATTTTTATCGATTACAATTTTGTCGCTCGAATAAACATTTTCTCCCACATATTTGACATTACCAGTAACTTCATAAGCATTATCAAATCTGACATCTCTGCCGATATATTGTAAGTTGCTTAGATCGGTTATTTCAGTGTCATAAAAGTCAGCATCCCCTCCAATAGTGTGAAGGTTGCCTAAATTGTTTACTTTACTGCATCCAATGCATGCATCCCCTCCAATAGTTTCAAGACTACCCAAATTCGTTATTTCAGAATAATAAAAGAAAGCATTATTCCCGATAGATTTTAGTTTGCCTAAATCTGTTATTTTGCTATGTCTAAAATCAGCATCTCTCCCGATAAATTTTAGTTTGCCTAAATTTGTTATTTTGCTATGTTTAAAATCAGCATCCTCTCCGATAGATTTAAGATTGCCTAAGTCTGCTATTTTTGTATCTTCAAAGGAAACATACCTTCCAATAGTTTCAAGATTACCCAAATTCGTTATTTCACTATTTTTAAAGTTAGCATTCCCTCCAATAGTTTTGAGACTACCCAAATTTTTTACTTTACTATTTTCAAAGTCAGCATGCCCTGTAATTTTTTTCACATTCTTAAATAGTTCATTTTCATCTATTCCATACTGTTCAAGAGTAAAATAATCCGGCTGTTTAAATTTGGAAAGCTCCAGCATCCCCTCATCAATAACTTTTACATCATATCCCAGATGTTTTAAAATATTTTCATATTTTTTGTCTTGTAAATCTTTGGCAAATTTTTCTTTAATTTTATTAAGTTCAATCATTCTTTTCTTGTCTTTTTCAGCATTTTTTAAATTAATCTCTTCAGTAAAAGATTTTATTGTGTCGGCATACTCTTCAGGAATTTCATCCTCGTTTTCTTCATTTTTAATTTGATCTATTTCATCCTTATCAAAAGCTACTGCAAGTTTTGGTTTATTGTTCTCTAAATATACGTAAAAATCCCCATTCTTCAAGTGTGCTTCTGCTAGAGTACTTCTAGTGCACCAAGTTTTACAGCTCAGGGCTTTGATTTTTTTTATGTTTTCTTCAAAGTTTTCCGGGTCATTTTCTTTTGAATTTATTTTTACCCAGTAACCATCTCCGGATTTTCTCGTTTCGCCTTTTGTATATTCTGAACGTAAATTATTCTGATACATTTTGTTGAAGTCAAAATTCTCCTTTGGGTTAGATTGTATTCTTTTTTTTAATTGCTCAACCGTTTCAGAAAGCACATCTACGTGCAAAAAAGGAGGATAAGTTTTATTGCATTGCGAAAGTTCACTTGTAATCCCATAGAAAATAATTAAACAAAGAGAGGGATTGTTTTTATAAAAATCATCGTTCGATAAATAACTCTTCCATTCTTCTAAATTATCTCTGACGCCATTTTTAACATAATGATCAATGTTTTTGTATTGAGTTAAGTCGGTTTTTTCCGTCAGTTTTTTGCTTGCCCAACTGTTAAAGTCTTCGTTTGTATTAAACTTTTCCAGCGGTGCACTGAATTTGTTTGCACAAGCCAATTGATATTCATCAAGTTTGGTCTTTTTAAGCATCCCGAAAGATGGGTGAAAAGTCAAATCGGGTCTTGAAATTAAGCCAAAAGAATTTTGGCATGAATAAGAGCTTAAATCTTGCTTCTTTTCGGTTGTAGAGCGTTGATTTAAGGCTAATTTGGGGCTTTGATAATTTAGAAATTGCACTTTCATACAAAATTTAAGTGCACTGAAAAAAATAATTGCCTAAAATTTAGGTAGAATATCCCACATGCAAGTAAAACCCTCGCAAGGCAAGGGTTTTACGGAGTTAATTTTCTTAATATTTGTTATTTGGCAACTTCTTTTGCAACTTCTTCCTTCTTTTTGGAAACTTTTGCTTTATCAAATGCGATTTTGCCGTCTTCCATTTTTAATACGATGACGTCACCTGCAGAATACTTATTAGTAAGTATTTCTTCAGCGAGCGTATCTTCGATTTTTCTTTGGATTAATCTTCTTAATGGTCTGGCACCATAAGTTTCTGAATATCCATCAACGGCCAAGTAGTCCTTAACTTCGTCTGTTACTTCAATCGACAATTCACGTTCCTCGAGTCTTTTAAATAAATCTTTCAACATCAAGTCGACGATTTGTCTGATTTCTTCTTTAGATAGGTGAGCAAATACGATAATATCATCAATTCTGTTTAAGAATTCAGGACGGAATGCTTTTTTCAACTCATCCATTACTGTATCTTTTAATTTTTCATATTTATCTTTTTTCTCGTCTTGAGCGGTTGAGAAGCCCAATTTTGATTGTGAGGCAATCATACTCGCACCAACGTTTGAAGTCATTATAATTACTGTATTCTTGAAGTTGACATGGCGGCCTTTTGAATCCGTCAATCTTCCATCATCTAAGATTTGAAGCATGACGTTGAACACGTCAGGGTGTGCTTTTTCAATTTCATCAAAAAGAATTACTGAATAAGGTTTTTTACGTACAACTTCAGACAAGTGGCCACCGTCATCATATCCGACATAACCCGGAGGTGAGCCAATAAGTTTTGCAGTTGAATGTTTTTCCATAAATTCTGACATATCAACTCTTATCATGTTGTCTTCTGAGCCAAAAATAGCTTCAGCAAGTGCTTTTGCAAGTTCTGTTTTACCAACCCCTGTAGGACCAGAGAAAATAAAGCTTCCGATAGGTCTATTAGGACTTTTCAGCCCAACTCTTGCACGTCTGATTGCTTTTGAAATTGAAACAACAGCATCACTTTGCCCGATAACTCTTTTGTGAAGGGTGTCTTCAAGCTTTAAGAGTCTTTCACTTTCACCTTCGGTAAGCCTTGTTACAGGAACACCGGTCATTGTGGCAATAACTTCAGCAATTTGTTCTTCTGTTACTGTCGGTTTGTTGGCATCGTGCTCATCTCTCCATCTTTGAGACATATCTCTGATTTTGTCCTTCATATCTGATTCGTCATCTCTTAGTTGAGAAGCTTTTTCAAATTCTTGGTTTCTGATAGCATCTTCTTTTTCTTTTATTAAAATTCTTAGTTCTTTATCGAGTTCTTTTCCTTCAGGGGAAAGAGAACTTACCTGAAGTCTTACTTTAGAACTTGCTTCGTCCATAACGTCTATCGCTTTATCTGGCAAAAATCTGTCAGTAATGTATTTATGGGAGAGCTTAGTTGCAGCCACAATTGCTTCATCGGAAATAATAAGTTTGTGGTGTGCTTCATATTTAGGTCTGAGCCCTTTTATAATTTCGATAGTTTCATCAACAGATGGCTCTTCAATAATAATTGGTTGGAAACGTCTTTCGAGTGCGGCGTCTTTTTCAACATATTTTCTATATTCATCAAGGGTTGTAGCACCAATGACTTGAATTTCACCACGAGAAAGAGCCGGTTTTAGAATATTAGCGGCGTCAATAGCACCTTCGGCTGCTCCAGCCCCAACAAGCGTGTGAAGTTCATCAATTACAAGAATAACATTTCCCGCTTGTCTAATTTCGTCCATGATTTTTTTAAGGCGTTCTTCAAATTCACCTCTGTACTTTGTCCCTGCGACTAAAAGCCCCATGTCCAATTGAATTATTTTTTTGCCGTCAAGAATATCAGGTACTTCTGAGTTTACAATTCTGATTGCAAGTCCTTCAGCTACAGCCGTTTTACCAACCCCGGGTTCACCGATTAAAACAGGGTTGTTTTTGGTTCTTCTTGCAAGAATTTGTATAACACGTTCTATTTCTTTTTCTCTGCCGATAACAGGGTCTAGTCTGAGTTCCTGAGCCGCCATTGTTAAATCTGTTCCGAATTCATCAAGGCTAGGCGTTTTTGTTTTTCCGCCTGAAGATGATGAAGAAGAAGAAGAGCTTGAACCTGAAGAAACTGATTGAGGTTTTGAATCTCCAAGCATTTTGACAACATTACTTCTGATTTTATTTAAGTCAACGCCTAAATTTTCTAAAACTCTAGCCGCAACACCTTCACCTTCTCTTATTAATCCTAATAAAAGATGTTCTGTTCCGATATAGTTGTGGCCAAGCTGTCTTGCTTCGTCCCATGATAATTCTAAAACTCTTTTAGCACGAGGAGTAAAAGGGATTTCTACTGCCACAAATCCTGAGCCTCTGCCTATAATTTTTTCAACTTCAACTCTTGCATCTTTAAGATTAACTCCCATTGATTTAAGCGTTTTTGCGGCAATGCCTGTTCCTTCTCCGATAAGCCCAAGTAAAACTTGCTCAGTTCCAACAAAATTATGTCCGAGTCTTCTAGCTTCTTCCTGTGCCAACATTATGACCTTTATGGCCTTTTCCGTAAACCGTTCAAACATGTTCTCTCCTATTCCTAAATATTTATGGTTATATCATACACAAAAACATAAAAACTTTCAATACGTTAATGAAAATTTAATATTGAGGATGTAAATAAAAAATATTTAAAGTCGTGTTCTCAATTCATTTTAATTATTTCTGGTGTAAATGCTTAGAAGCAGGGCATCAAGTCGTCTATGTCTTTTAATTTTAAATTGTCGCCGCTAGCTTTAGTATTCTATAATTTTTTTTGCATTTAGTTTATTTAATATTAGTCTTACTTTTTTCTCTAGCCAATTTGTTACAGTGTAAAGAAAAATAAAATCAATCTGTTGACTTTTTTTTTTGTTTTGATATATTTAACAATAGAGTTAATCAAGCCCCTGTCATCTAGTGGTCAGGATACCAGATTTTCATTCTGGTCACATCGGTTCAAATCCGTTCGGGGGTACCATTAAAAAAAGGATGCCTTAGCATCCTTTTTTAGTGTGTTTTTTATGAATTCCTCTGTGGGAACTATGGCGTGATAATTCATTTTTAATAATAATAATATTATTATTATTATATAAGTAGTTATCAGGCCTCTTTATAGTAAAGTTATTAATTATTATCCAGTACTTTAATATAGCCAACTCGGGCTTTTTATTATTTCTAAAGTTACTTTAAACTACGATGATGGATATTTCGGAAATGATAAAAATGCTCAATGAAAGAAAAAAGATAACTTTATCTGATTTGGTGGATATAGATTTTTTGCAAGGTTTACAAGATAATTTTGCAGAAACGATGGGCGTTGCAAGTATTACGGTTGATGATAATGGACCAATAACAAAGCCAAGTAATTTCACTGATTTTTGTACTAATTACATAAGAGCAAGTGAAATAGGCTCTAAAAAATGTAATGAATGTGATATCGAGGGTGGAAAGTTGGCAATGGAAAAAGGAGAGCCTGTAATTTATGATTGCCACGCAGGTTTAACCCATTTTATTGTTCCAATAATTGTTGCAGGAAAACATATTGCATCAATTTTGGGTGGTCAAATCTCTCTAACAACACCTGATGAAGAACATTTTAAGAATGTTGCAAAAGAACTGGGGATTACCAGTGATGAAAAATATATAGAAGCTCTAAAAAAAATTGAAATTGTTTCAGAAGCAAAGATTAAAACCGCTACCAAATTGTTGTTTATGGTTGCAAATTCAATTTCGGAAATAGCTCATAAAAACTACGACCTAATTAATAAAAACACAAGAGAATTACTTACAGGCAAAATAGTAGAAAAAATTAGAAGTACGCTTGATTCAGAAGAAATAAAAAAATATTTTGTTGAAATAATAAGAGAATATTTTGATGCTGATAGATGTTTATTTGTAGATTATGACAAGAAAACAGGTATGTTTCTTCCATTCAGATTGGAAAAATTAAAATCGCCTGACATAAAAAGTCTTGTAGGCATAGATACAGAAACCAATTTCCCTGAATTTTGTGCAAAATTAAAAAGAGGCAAAAGTGTTATTGTTGGAGATTTGGAAAAGACTCTGTTGAGAAAAAATCTTTTAGGATATAAAGCAACAGAAACACTAAAAAATAGTGAGGTAAAATCAGATTATGGACTAGTTGTTAAATGCAGAGATGAAATTGTAGGAATATTGATAATACATTTTATAAAAGAAAAAAATGTTTTAACTCATGATGAATTTGATTTTCTGAAAATACTTAGAGAACATGCGGGAACCGCTCTTTGTCAATCAGAATTATATTTGACAACAAAAAAGCAAGCTGAAAGAGAACAAGTTTTGAGAGATGTGAGTAGCAGAATAAGAAGTTCATTAGATATCGAGATAATAAAACACGAAATAGTCTACCAAATCGGAAAAATTTTTAATGCCGATAGAGTAGTAATCGCTTATTATGATTATAAAATTAATAATTACGTCGTCACAAAAGAAGCTGAATATAGATCTTCTGATAATATAAAAACTCTTGTAGACGTAGATTTTACAGGTATTATAGGATTTTCTGAGTATATAAGAAACCTGCATTTTCAAGGGAAAGATATTATTTTTAACGATCTAGAAAAACATCTTGATGAAAATAATATTAGAACAACATGTGTCGAAAATTTTTATAGAGAATTTGGGTTTATCTCATCGGCCGCAATAAACATTTACCATGAAGATTTATTTTTAGGAGACTTAGTAATTACCTTTGAGAATAAGAGGGATTTTTCTGAGGATGAAATCAATTTTCTTAAAACTATTGCTGACCAATCGGGAGTTGCATTCAGTCAGTCCGAATTATATTCGCTAACAAAACAACAAGCGGAAAGGGAAGCATTATTAAGGAATATCACCGAAACAATAAGAAGTACCTTAGATATAGATGAAACAAAAAAAATAATCGTTGAAACTGTTGGTAAAGCTTTAAAGGCAGATAGATGTTTTATTGCAGAATATAATAAAAAAACAGATAAATTTTTAACGGTACAAGATGAATATTTGTCTTCTGATGACGTAATAAGCTACAAAGGCTCTGATTCAAATATCGAAGTTCCACATTTTGTAGCAGCCTTTAAAAGAGGTAAATCTTTACTCATTAATGATAAAGAAATTCTTATAGATACAGATAATCAGGATTTTGATATTGAGAAAGAGGCAATTAAAAAACTTGAAATAAATTCAGTTTTTACTTCCCCGCTATTTTATTATGATGAGTTGCTAGGAGCTCTGTCTATTCATTATATTCGAGAACATTTTATAGCGGATGACGAGATTAATTTAATAAAAACTATCGCAAATCAAGTAGCAATAGCTATTCATCAAGCAAAATTATATAAAACTACACAAGAACAAGCAGAAAGAGAAACCCTGTTGAGAAGCGTAACTGACGCTATAAGAAATTCTCTTGATATAGATGAAACAAAAAAGCAAATTGTCGAGATTATCGGCAAAACTTTAAAAGCTGATAGATGTTTTATTATTGAATATAATAAAACGAACGATAAATTCTTGATTATCAATGAAGAATATCTATCTTCAGACAACATTTTAACTTATGAGGGAGTTGATTTAAATGATAATATTCCCCACCTGATTTCTGCATTTAAAGAAGGTAAGCGTCTTATTATAAATGAATCTGGTGCAAAGTTGGATAATGAACCAATAAATATTGACGGTAGTGAGTTTGAAATGGAAAGAATGGCAATTGAAAAATACAAAGTTAATTCAGCCCTAGTTTTTCCGTTATATTATACTGATGAATTTCTTGGAGACCTTGTTTTGCATTACGTTGAAAAACAGCATGATATAGGTGATGGAGAGATTAACTTTTTAAATTTAATTGCAAATCAAATAGCACTAGCTTTTCATCAGGCTAAGTTATATGAAAAAATCTTGTTGCAAGCTGAGAGAGAGAGAATCAGCAGAAATATAATAGAAATACTGAGAAGTACTATGGATAAGACAATAATCAAACATCTTTTTGTGAAGAATATTGGGAAATATTTTAATGCCGACAGAGTATATTTCTCAGAATTTGACACTAAGGCAAATAAATATTTACCTGTAGAAGAAAAGGCGGAATATTTATCAAGTCCTAATGAAAAAAGTTTTGTAGATTATGATTTGTCCGGTTCAATTATGGGTAGACATATTCAACCTTTAGCAGAGAAGAGAGAGATAATTATTCCGAATTGGAAAGGATATATTGAAAAAACGTCTAAAAACCCTGAATTTATTGCTCTATATGAAAATGCCAATGTGCAATCAAGCTATGGTTTTCCTGTTCTTTATGAAGGTAGAATCATGGGGGCTTTTTGCATTGAATTTACTCATAAAATTTCTGAGTTGTTGGATGAAGACATTAATAGAATTAGAAATATATGTACTCAAGCGGGTATAGCTTTATATCATGCAGAGTTATATCTACAAGCCCAAGAAGCTTTGCAATCAAGAGGAGATCTTATTGCAAGAGTTAAAAGTGGAATTAAAGAGCCTGTGGATAATATTATAAAAACTTCTAAAGTATTGTCAGAACTTGGCCTCGAACATGATAAGCAATTAGAATATTTGAGTAATATTATCAATAGTTGTAATCAATTGCTGGAACTGACAAAAGATATTTCTGATACTACTGAATTACTTAAGTAAAACACGGATTGTGGAAATTACATAGTGAGTTAAGTAGTGGGTTTATATTTTTAATAAAAACAACCAGGCTGAAAAGTGTTGATTTTGCTGAATTGTTTATAATAATATTACAAATTCTTAACAAAATACGATAGAAAATTAAAGTTATTTATCAGTATGTCCGATATGAAGTTGTGAAAGAAAGAAAAAGTTTACTACAAAACATATGGAGGCACGAAAGTTATGGGAATGATCGCATCACAAGGAAGATTTTTAATGTTGACCGCAAAGAAATCAGACGTTGAATTTCAAGGTCAACAAGTTAACCAAGCAAGAATGGTCTTGGCAAATTCATCAGCAGCTATAAACAACAGCATTTTATCTGCTCCTGTTCCAACAATGGCTGATTTTAACGGAGATACAAACGCTTATGCAGCTGCTAAAGCAACTTACGACGCTTCTATGGCTGCATTTAACAGACAATTAGAACCGTTGCAATCAAAAGACAAAAATCTTGAACTTCAATTAAAAGCATTAGACACTGAACAACAAGCTATTCAAACAGAAATAGATGCAGTTGCTAAGGTAATTGATAAAAACATTGAAGGATCTTTCAAAACATTCGGTTAAGGATTACTTGAATAGATTAAAATTTATTAAAGCCTCTTTGCAAAAAGGGGCTTTAATTTTTTGCATTATTTAAAAAATCAAGTCGTGTATAAAGCATTGATTTAGTTATGCTTTTTCTATAAATATTACAAATTCTTAACAAAATAGGACAAAAAATTAAAGTTATTTATCATTATGTCCGATATGAAATTATGAAAGAAAGAAAAAGTTTACAAGTTTACTACAAAAAAAAATGGAGGCACGAAAGTTATGGGAATGATCGCATCACAAGGAAGATTTTTAATGTTGACCGCAAAGAAATCAGACGTTGAATTTCAAGGTCAACAAGTTAACCAAGCAAGAATGGTCTTGGCAAATTC
>Ga0302271_10003544_pt1 | contig 13111 bp, 7 predicted proteins | sample III_Bog_N1_1_FD_198767 | JGI IMG/M metagenome (GOLD analysis project Ga0302271, IMG submission 198767) | Peat permafrost microbial communities from Stordalen Mire near Abisko, Sweden - III_Bog_N1_1 | ecosystem: Environmental > Terrestrial > Soil > Wetlands > Peat | place: Sweden: Abisko... | reverse complement strand
TGATCATAGGGAAAATTTTAAGGGAAGAATGAGAGAAGTGTTAAGAGTATTTGAGTGCACCTTAGCCCACTATCATTAATAAATACATCGTTCTTGTTGAAATATTATTTGACTTGTTCTTTTAAATGATAAGATTAAGAATGAAAAAGCTAATTATTACTAGATTACTTAAGTAAATCATCTAAAATAAGCAAATCTTGTAGAATTAAACAAACAAAGTGGGGTTTAACTGGCCTTTTCGCTGAGTTGCATCTAAAAATGATCCTCTCTCAACCGCATTAAATTAGAGTTGAACAACTTGATGAAAATAAAAGGATATGAATATATCGTGCTAAATACACAAAGTGCATGCAAGAAAGAACACAGCTAGTGGTAATTTAATAATAAAGAAAAAAGAAATGATCACTATTGAGTGACGCTGGATTTGAGCTTAGCAAAGTAAGCAGTCAATAAAGGTGAGTAAGTTGTCTGATTTACACGTCTCAAAGACTATTAGCTCTTCAAAACATACCATTTCTGGCAGGTGGATCGTACTTTGCAATATCTTATCGAGTGAGTTCATCGAAGTAGGGGTGTTTCAATGCATCTTTGACTGATATTCTCATGGCTGGATCCAAGGCGATCATTTTGCAAATGAGGTCGTATCCCTTTGGACAGAAAGACTTGAAGAATGTGTTTGGATCAGCAGGCTTGAACCGAGGATATGTAGGCTTAAAGTATGGGCATTCTTTCAATGATGGCCAGGTTTATTCAGTGGGAGTGCCGTGATATTAGAAGATCTTAAAGATTTGGTCGATTTCGGAATCCCCCATGAACAAAGCACGCTTCTCTACCATTTCGTGGAAAATACATCCTAAACTCCAAATATCAACGCCCAGACTGTATGCCTTTTGACCGAGGAGAATCTCAGGTGCACGATACCAGAGTGTCTCAACTTCATGTGTCAGTGTTTTGATTGGTACTCCAAAGGCACGAGCTAATCCGAAATCTGCAATTTTAATGTTCCCTTTCTTATCAATTAAGATGTTCTAAGGCTTAAGGTCACGATGGATGACTCTACGACTGTGACAGAAGTTGAGCCCATTCAGAATCTGGTACATCATCAACTAAGCAAATCAATTAGAGATTAGTATTAAAGGGAGAAGTTCAAGTAATTAATTAAAATATTTAGGAGATAAATTGCAAGGAGAAACAGTTGGGGGAGGAAAAGAAATTAATTAAGGGATTCAAAGGAAATTCAAGGGACAAGCAATATCAATATCAATCGATTGCTCGGTGTATTTGAATTCGAATTTTTGGGAAGCCCATATGGAATGAAAGTTACCTTGATTTGATAGGCTTCTAACTTGAGTTTCTTATCCTTACGGTATTGGTCCAAGAATTTCTTGAGATCCTGATCGACGAACTCGAACACCAAGAACAACTTCTTTTCCTGAGGCTAGTAGATCACTTCATACATCCTGCAATAAGCCCGCCAAAGCAAGTAGTTAGCAACCAATAGTTCATTTAGCGCACAAAAATGTTGGTCTCCTAACATTTCGGCATGAACGAAAGAGAAACACATAAAAATACTACTCTAAAGTTGAATGTACCTGACAATGTTTGGATGTGGCTGTAGCTCCTTAAGGATCGATATTTCTCTCAGCGCAGTAGAAGGCACCCCTTCATCTTCATTTTCTAACTTGATTTTCTTTAAGGCAACGATCTCTTAGGACTGAACATCTGTTGCTTTGTACACCTCACCGTAAGTGCCTTCTCCGATTTTCTCAGCTCTTTCATACCTCTCGCTGCCAAAGGAATTCATATTTATTTAATCTGTTGTTGTGTTATTGGTTTTGGTTGTTTGACTCTGGAGATGCAGTTTGTGCCCCTTCAAATTTAAATTTATTAATTAATATTGATTTCGCTAGCAATAAGCTGATCACAGACACTCTTCTATTTTGAAGCGATTCAAACACTCCTTCTCTCCTCTCCTTTTAAAGTGTTTCCTCATTTGATTTTTAAAAATTACCAACGCGAAAACTCTTTGAATTTCTAGATTTCAAGCAATACCTTCCAACAAAACGCATCTATTTTCAAGCAACTATTAATTTTCTAATTTAAACTAATACTATCAAATTGTTACTTGTTTTGTTGGAAATAGTGTGGTTCAAACAGCATAACTAACGGTGGATTGCTGATGCTTAGAGATTGCTTAGAATCAGCATAAATGAAAATATCCATAAAATTATTATACCTTTGGACTATTCCAATCTGTGCATTTAATTTGAATATTTGAAACATACTCACAAGAAAAACAGCAATATTTTCTATTCACACACAAGACAACATCAATGACACACAATTTGACAATTTGAGAGAGTAAATCCATTTCATTTGAATCAAGACATATTCTGCAAGACAAAAGCCAATTTAAAATCTTAGTCTTATCAAATCATTCTAAAATATTGTATGATTTCAGATATTTCCTTAAGGATAAACTATCAAAATGCTCAGAACATTTAAAAATACTACTAATTTGATTCTCCTAAAATTGTTAATGATTATTGTGATATTTATTAATTCATTCAACAAATTCTGATGTCATTTTGATGCAATATGATAAATAAATTCTTGTCTAAGTGGATAAATCTGTCTAGGGAAACAAATAAGCAGTCGCCTAAAATAATAACAAACTAGCTAAATTAACTAATCTAAGAGACTAATAACGCTTTAATTCGTTCACTACTACTTACAAATGGAAGACACTCAGGAAGTATCACAACAACCTAAAGTTGATGGAAAGGAAGCACATGCTAAGAATTACCAATATCGATGCAAGCATTGTAGACAGTAATTGTTTGGAAAAGGAGATATCGAACATGAAGGTACAGTGAAGTGCACATCGATATTCATCTCTCAAGACATAGAGTGGGTTGCTAATAGAAGCGAAGAAGAGTGGGAGCATAATCTACTCTGTCCAAAATGCAAAACCAAAATAGGTGAGATCAAGATGGATGGGTTGAAGTGTCATTGCGGCGAGTGGATAGCTCCAGGGATTTAGATTAGCTTAGCTAAAATAGATAAGGTCTTGCTTCTCCCTAAATGAGAATGCTGACATGGTTATTGAATATTGTTTATTTGTTCGATTAGGATCATCTGTTTGTACCCCAAGTATTCAGACAAACTTATTATATATTTTGAATGCAACCAAGATAATAAATTTAATAATAGCAAACGTTTCCATTGGAAAAATGAAAGATAATTGAGTCCTCTTCTTTAAAAATCAGAAAGATTTAGAAAATAAAAATGGAATACAAAATTATGAAATACTCTAAAAGCTGATGAAACTAATTAATGCATGTTCATTCACAAAATACCTCTCTTGCTCCCTTTTGGCTGTTTTCTGGAAACTTTTAGGGAGAGCTGTTTCATTTCAGATGGTACTATTTAGCTAGTTGCTCCATTTCAAATGATGCTCTTGAGACTAAGTTAACTTTTCATGTATTTGCTGTTTTCTTAGTCAATGATCTATTTTTAGCTATTTTCACTGTTGTTGACCCAAAATCTTGAGTAAATATTTCGGATTTTAATCATTTTTAAACTTGTTTCAAGATTGTCTCAATTTGTGCTCATATTCTGTTAAAGCTGGTATTAATCTTTGTTTCCAAGTGATTCAATCCTCAATTTCTTAGATAACTTCTAATATGCTAACTAATCTCATTTATCAATAGAATTTAGATAAATTTCATCTAAAATCTTTTCTTATGATTCAGTGCAAATTAAAAAGACATCACCAAGCTGTTATTTGACATGTGTAATAAGTGGTTTCTAGTGTAAAACTTCATGAACAAGCATTTTCATAGTGTTTATTTTGTGCTTGTGTTTTGTTTAATAAAGTCTACCATGATGATGCATAGAGAACCAATCAAAAAGAGATGGTGGAGTTTTAAAAAAAGAATGATAAACTGCTAATAGAATAGATCTCTAATCGATAACAGATATATTATCTCTTTCTCCAATTAGTAATCAGATAAACTATTGTAGAATTCAAAAAATCTCAAACTAGTAAAGAAAAAGAATGACAAGATGAATTCTAATATCTGATTAGCTTCACAGGCATCAGAATAATAATAAAGATCCTTATCCTGATAATGATGACTGCATCTACCCCTCTAAATGATAGTATTCTTCAACTTAATTGTTTCCATATATGTGAGTAGCTCTCTGACACCTTGGTTATTTAACTTAAATGTAGCTATTATTTTGACGGCTCTAGTCTGTTTATCTTATTTCACTTTCTCTTTGCCAGTACCCATATTTACCTTCTTATTCTGCTATTTTATTATATTTAATTCCATGATGATTTTCTTTCTATGTCTTCCTGCAGTTCCTCTTCAGACTTAGCTACTAACATTGTCTAAAGAATTAATATTAAAAAATTCAAACTTTTCTACAAAAACTAAGCAAGAACTTGTTCATTTGCACTATTTGCTGTTTATGAAGCAAATAGTCAACTTAATGAGGGACACAATACGATAATATATATTGAGCTCCTTCATACAGGTTAATAATAGAAGTAGAATGATAAAAGTTATTGCTGGTCTATCAATCACATAATCTCTCAATACTATTTAATAAAAGTGAAATGTATCGTTTCATTAAACAATTATCGCATTGTTTTAGCAGAGATTGATGTGATTCCTTCATTATTTCTTCGTTTGATCTGGCACCAAGACTCTTACTGTAGCTGATTTTGTTTCTTATGCTATTTTATCCCTCATTTCTTGTTCGTACACCTGTTCTCCTCTCGACGCCTACCAATAAAATTAAGTAAGTTTCAACTCTCAATTTGATACATTCTCATTGCATTCAATAATAACCCTAATTGATTACTCTGACTGCATTCTTCACTTTTATCATGTAGTGGTCAGTCACGCCTACTTTTTACACTTTCAAACAACACAACAAACAGTAACTTACTGACCATTCAACACTGAATGAGATCATTTCCATCAACCTATTCAAAGCTCCATCTTTTAAATTCATCTTTCCCTTTTGCATTAAAGCAGATTGCTTTACATATTTCTTAGTCATCTGTGTTTTCCTCTGGATCAGGCGGGTTTAGCTTGTTGTTGTAATAGTTAATGAACAATCCCATGGATACGAGGACTGTGCCTCCAAGCATGTAATCTTGGACTAGCGCTGACTTCTTGCGCAAGTACTTCTTCTCGCTCTTCTAAAAGAAGCTCTTCATATGTGAAGATATATCTTCTTCTTTCTTTGATTATCCTGTTTTGTTTTGTTTCTTAATTATTCTGAATCCTATTCTATTTTTCTGTTGAATGGGATGGATATTCCTCTCTCTGCTGCTGAGTCCATCCCAGAAATTAAGAAGCAGCAAACAATAATATCTTTTGTTTGCTTTTTAGCCATAGTTTGATTATTATTATGCAGTGCATCAATACGCACGCGCATTACATGAATATCTATGAAACACCCAATCCAATAGTGATTCAAAAATTTAAAGGATAATTAATCATAGCCATGTTCAAATCGAAATTCAACAGCTTTTCACATCCTAAACAGCTTGAAGAGTGTGTATATTCCAAAGGCTGAGCAGCATCCCCAGAAAGTGCAGTAACTTAGGTGCTTATCAGGAGTCAAGTAAGGCTTGGAGAATGTCTGTTTAGAAGACACCACTGGATACAGATCCTGTTCATTCGAACTCTCACTTCTCAGCAGGAATTTCTCTAAATAAAGACGCTATTCCATCCCGCAATGTAGTTTCTCTTCCATGCTCTCCAAGTCAATGTAAGAGTTGAATCTCTGTGTCTAAACCAATGGGTTTTGAGCAGTTTATTATGTATTTTACTGTTGCTATTACTACTACTACTACTATTGCTGTAGTAACTATGAGTTATTGTATGCTTATTGTTGCTGATTGACATAGTCTAATTTTTCAGGTCTTTTGACCAACCCAGTCAGCTAGAGTGTCTAATCCTCTGGCTGCATTTGATCGAACTTGGTTTTAAGTTGGCTAGGAATCCATCCAAGATTCACAGCAATTGCCTTATTCGCATTGTTTTCTTTAGTAAAGGGAGCTACGATGAGATACCCTGGTCTGCTTTCAGAGTGTCTGTGCACAAAAAACCTCTCTTTCAATAGTGTGCCTTTCAGACTCACTAACCGGAATTCGTAGTCTTCTATGTCGAATTTCTTGGTCTATTCAGCTTCCCAGGGGAGTCTATCGAAGGATATTTCTTAAGGTGCTTCAAGCTAGAACTGTTCATCTAGAGTTTTCCATTTCTTGATGGAGTAGTTATATCTGTTGTATTGCCATCTACAGGCAGAAATAGTCATCAGTGTCATGCCTGACAGTGTGACAATGAATATTTTTTTGCGTAGAGTGCTTCCACCACCGCTGCTCATGCTTTTTAAAAGTAGAATAGGTTTGAAGGACTTGCTGAATGGCTCAGAAGAAAGTTATTTGATTTGATGTGGTTATTGAAATAGTTGTGTTTTGTTTTGATATATATCTCTGCTGCTGTTGGGAGGAATGATTGTTTGTTCTTTTTATAGAATCTTCTAAAGGAACTACTCATTTACATGAATAAAACTACTTTTTAGGAAGAAATAATGATAAATACTTGAATGCTTTTATAAATGATAATTGCTATGTTAAAGCAATACCTGAGATTAAATACTGTTTCCTTGCTAAAATATTGAGAAAAGGCGAATAAAATTGAGGAAATGCATTGGATTTATTAGGGCATGCAAGACTACAAATATATCTATTTTTATTTTTTCTGCTTAAGTTATTTAATATCCTAAATCATTTGATCTTCAACCAACTCTCTCTCTGCAGGTATTAATCAAATTAATTCTGCTTCAGCCAAGATAGTTCACACAAGCCAAGAACATTATGTACATTGCGATGAAATATTCCCAGAAACTTCTTTCGCGTGAAGCACTGCTGTAACGAGTCTTCTCGTTAATCTGCTGTCTCATGCACACTGTTGCAATTAGTGTTACCAAACATTTTAATTTTGAGTTCAAAATACTCAAATAATCACAATAATAGCCTATTTTCATAGAAAGTATCAACATGCAACCATTCGCACATCCCATAGTCAATCACTATGAGGTTGTTAGATCTCATAAACAATTAATTATCTCTTTTAGTTTCTATTATTTCCATGCAAAGTAATAACTGTTGTCATTCTTTGGAATCAACCAACAGAACACTCTTTGTTGATGTAGTAATTGAGGAGGCTCATATTTATTTGTTGTTGTTGTTTACCTGTGAGGACAGCCGATCCGAGAGGAGTGAAGATACCAATGATGAGGGAATTCTCAGGGAAGTCACCGACAATTTAGTAGTACACCAACTAGATACCGATCAAAATCAGGCAAAACACAACAAATGCATCCATGGCCTTGATCTGTTTGGGTGTCTGGGAGGAATATCCTGTCCTGAAGTCTCTAAGGATGCCTTTGAGAGTGGAAGGACTGAGCATTTGTAAGCTGAAAGGCTCATCATCTGTTTCAGTTTTCTCCTAGATCCTTCTAGGTTTTTTATTGTTCTTCTCCGCTTTCATTTGCTTCTGAATGTTATATTTAATATTATTGTTTAGCTATTTCTTGTTTGATTACAACTTATCTTTGTTTGGATGCGCTTATGCCTTTGATTTGGCTCTAATTCCACAAACCGCGTGGTGAAAATGCCATGCTGCTTCCAAATGAATGTTTTATGCTTTATTTATATTTGAATGGTATTGTTGTATTAAAAGAAGAAGAAAAGAAGAGATAATAATAAAATAGGGATGTCGGAGAGACACATGCGAAGGAGCTTGCAAGCAGCGAAAGAACTTCTCGAAATCCCTGAGAGCATCGGGTGGTGTGCACGTGTGCAGAGGTATATGTTTTTATTTATTATTTTTAAAAAAACAAGTTCGTAAAGGGTATTTGTTAGTTATGTAAGAAGAGAGAGAGAGAGAGAGAGAGAGTGATTGTTTGTGGGGCTTTTCTGTAAAAAGAGAAAATAAAACATAAGAAAACTGCGCCATCAGAGAAGGTTACCGAGATATACAAGAATCTTGTCCTGGAGGAGTAAGGAGGACAAACTAGAGATTGTTTGATTACTTATTCCCCTTTGCGACTACTGTCTCCATCTCACCTCCTTCGTCTCACTTATTTTTTGGCTGAATCAAGCACTTGGCTTGCTCTTGCTGCTCTTCAAGCGCTTCCATTTGGTACTGCTGCATCAGATTTATGGCTAGTTTCTATGCATCATTAATGATGGCCTCATACAGGAGCTTCTCTCCGATCGGACAGTCTTGCCTGTTGATGATTTCCTTTCAAGTCAAACACAGCTCTAATCAGCTGACATGGAAACAACAATGGAAAGGGACACATAGACCAGACAAGAATGGGAGGATAAGGGGGAGAGGGAATGGGATGTGTTGATGAAATGATTAATGAAGCTGAAATGAATTAATATTGTTTGTTTGGGTTGATGGTTGGTTACATTCAGCAGTTTGGAGCAAGCTTGGATGTTATTGCTGTTTAAGGAGTCTTTTGCCAATGAGATTTTGGACGAATATTCAGGAGTCAGAGGAAGTTTGCTCATCTCAAAGAGCATGTGCTACAATTGGCTAATCGTTATGCTTCTCTTCTACTCACTTGTCAGTTCACACCCATTTGCAGTACTGCTACTGTTAGATGAGGAGGCTGATTGCTAGGTGGCTGCTGCTTGTGATTGTTACTTCAGTTGCGATTATGGTTGTGGTTATGTATTTTTAGCTAATTATGGCTAATTAGCAACAGTATTTATGGTTGTTTAAGCAGAAATCGATTGTTAGTTCTGGATAGGAATGATCAATGGCTATTGTTCCTGCTACTTTTATTGTTATTATTGCAACAGTTGCTGCTGTGATTACTATTGCTGATAATTCGCTGGTTATTGTTACTAATATTAATGCTAATGTTGCTGAGCTAGAAGCTATTGATATTGCTAGGCTAAAAGTAATTGCTGCTACTGGATCTAAGATGGCTGTAAATATGAATCATTGTTAGTTCAAACTTTTAAAGATGCATTGATGATATGACTTACGACTGACTGGGTAGAGTAGTTGTCAGCATGAGAGAAATAACAAGCCTAACCATATCTGCATGCGCCAATGTCGTTGTACTTGCATCTGATCGATTTGAAGGACTACATCTGCACTGGATTGGCCATCACAGTAGCAAGCACAGATGGATCCTTTATTGGCTGAAAACAGTGAAAAAAGAGTCAAGTCAACATTATGATCTCATCAGAGACGCTGACAGGTGGTAAATTCAATGACTTACATCGTTTGGGTTGCGCAGTTCTTCTGGTCCATGTGCGAAGTGGCATTTTGCTCCAATTTGACAGCTCCCAGCTAGCGAACAACCACAAAACCAATTAATTGCACCCACAAAATAAGCTGTTTGGTGAATATATTACTCGTTTGCCAGTGCCGACATAGACTGGTCTTGTATCTCTATGCGAAACTGGCGTAGTTAAAAGTACTTGCGACAGCTGTGTTGCCGATCATGAATGACTTGTAAGAAGATAGTTAGTTTATTAATGATTTTATCTTTGTTTATCTTCCCCTTAATGCTGTCTAGCTTCCCTATGCTTTCTTTCTTTGATTTGTCTCTTATTTTAATTTGAACGCAGTGTGATTCAATGCTCAACTATTCATGAAATAAATACAACCTCCCTTTGTGTGTAATCAGACATGATGACACACCCAAACGAAAGCAAGCATTTATCTCAGTATGTCAACAGACAAATAAACATCGATTTATTGGTTTAAATCATAAGAATATCTACACTACGGCCATTAATTATTTCTTCAACAAATTGGTTTCCTTGTCATTCATTGTTCGTGTTGTGCAAGCAGTTCTTGGTTGAAAAAGTTCTTGTTTCTTGTGATGGATAGCTGATCCGATCCGTTTGGACTGGAAGGATTATTGTTGTTGAGGATGTTATTGTTGTGATTAAACATATCTTGCTCTTCGACTTGTTGTTCTTATATCGACAACAACTTGATTTTTTGGTTGTCACAGAACTTGTTCGACTGAATAGGCGAGAAGTAGTTGCTGATCTTAGATAGCTTTGGGGAGGCTTGGATTGGCTCTTTCAGGAAGTCAATGAAATCCTGCTGAGCCACGGGGGAGTTCAAGTTGAAATCAGAGATATTGTACCGCACTTTCTCGAAGGATTTATGCAACTTCGACTGAGAACTCCGCTGCATCTCGGACTCTTCATCTGGACAAGTCTTATGCACGAAAAACTCACTTGTCCTTGGTGTTCCACCCTTTTCAAGTAGTTTGCGAGTGGATTCCATGCGAGAAGCCTGCTGCTAGGATTGGGTGAGTTTCATTGAGCTGCTTTCGAGAAGGAGTTGCTTGGCTGCGGTGCTGTTGGGATTCTTGGCACTGTTCTCTTCGTGTCCTTCAGTTGGCAGATGAATGACTAGATCTTGTTTTTTATATTTCTTAAGTTGATGACTTTTGGTGTCTTCTTGTGACTCTTGCTGGCTAGGTCTTGCGTTAAGCTTGGTTAGCTATTCTTCGCTGATTTTTTCGCTCACCAAGCCGATGCCTTCATTGGCACCCTCTCCAAAATCACAGCGAAGAGAGCTATTGTCATCGTGTTGCTGATTATGTGGTTGCTATGATAGAGGTGGTTATGATGGTTATTGGAAGAGCTGTTGCTGCGATTGCTGCTAATACACTGATGATGTTGAGGACGATTTGAGAGGAATGTTTTGCTAGCTTGTTTCTTTAGATGGTCGAAGCTTCCTCATATGGAGTCTCTTGTTGTATGTGAGCTTCTTACCACTGAGACTGGCATATTCAATGAAGTCCTAATTTAAATACAACTCCATCCAGCCTTTCGTTGTGCGCACATCCTCCACCTAAGCAAAAGAATGAATAAGTAGAGCAATTATATTTCTGATGATCAATTGATATTTATGAATGCGAGTATTGAATGAATTCATGGGAGAGTAAATCGGCCCATACATCAGAGAGAAAGTGCAAGAAAGGCAGCAGTCGATAGAGTTCTCGATCAGAGTCTTCTTGGAAGAAATTGGAGATTTGGATTGCATTTTCTGGCTGGAACAAGAATGATGTCTCCGAGTTCTGTTAGGAGACAAACACATTAAGTCAAAATATTTGTTAAGCACATCTAGGGAGATTGCAGTTGGGCACAGAAAAAGATGTTTACGTCTACGATGAGGAGATCCTTGAGTGGTCTTCCTATTTTGAGCAAGTCTTTTACGAAGAGCCCTTGGTAATTTGTGCAGTTCTCTCTAAAGAGTCTGAAGGACACTCTCCTTTCTGGATCGATCAAGTCACACACTGGATCTGCATACTATTACATTACAAAATCATCATCATCATCATGATCATCAGAATAGTATCAACGTATTGCAGTGAAAGTAATTGCATAGGGATATAAACAATACTTCTGAAAGACTGGCAGTGTAGATCACAAGTTCAAAGAACTCGCTGGCTCTTTTAAGGAAGAATTCTACGCCCGGACGCTTCTTCACATGGATCGTAAATGGCATATTCTGTACTTTTATCTAATCAGCAAAACAATTAAATGTTGAATCAAACAGCCTGTAATGGCAGCAGCTACGTCAAGAGTGTAGTTTGAATTAGTCATCGGCTGGAAGGAGCTGTGCACTAAGGTCTCGTCTAGATCTAGTATCAATGTTTTCTTACCCTGTTACAGCAGTAATAGCAGCCCAAATATATCAATCAATCTCTTTGATTAGTCAGTTAAACACTAAAGTGATTGTTTCTAGAGCACATAGCAATGCGTTACCTTAGTATTATCTTATTATGGCCCGAGTTATTTAATCTGAACAGAGGATGATTCAAGAACAGAAGCACTCCGATCACTGCTGCTCCTTGGTCCTCTCCTAAATTTCCATAACCAATGCATACATTTCTACGATGTGTCTTTCTTTGTTTAAACTTGTATTTAATGAGCTTAGTTTTGATTTACCTTAGATTAGCAAGACAGTTGCACAGCTGCCCAAAGAAAGATTGCTGTTTCTCTGCTACTTGCTAGGTTGGATCTGCTCTACTCTCATTTATGACTGCAGGCTTCCCACTGTATTGCAATTTAATAATAAGTCTCATATTTTCATAACAACCAACTTATTGACTTGTGTAAAGATAGATACTAATTCAACTAAATAAGCAACATGTTTGTGGTTTATATTACTCTCTCCCAACAGAAGCTATGATCATAACTGGAGGCATCGTTGGATCTGCTGCTGTCCCATAGGTGCTGCCAGCCTGGGAGTTAGTATTGTTGCTATTCTTATTGAGATCCTGCGATGCATTCTATTACTCAGGTTTCTTGTCGTTTTGGCCTGATTGTTGATCTCCTTGGAATCTCTCCCACTGCATTCCATCTTATCCTGCTATCCTTCAAACACATAACCATTATTTTAGTTGCTCGTGTGTGTGTCTTGCTAGCTCTTAAACTGAATCGATTTACATCTGCTACATCTTGCTGTTGCTGCTACTTGTTTCGAAGAACAGTTCTCTTGTATTTCTTTGCTAAATATCTAGTACTCAACTACAGCGAACACTCAACACTCCACTCTCAAAGAAAGAGATCCTTGTATCTGCGTGTGTGTGTCTCTCTCTTAATTGAAGCTACGTTGAGATTATTCAACTGTGTTGCTATGACTGTGGCAGTTGTGGTGATTGGAGTAATTGGCTCTTGTGGGTTTGAAATCAAAGTGAATTAGAAATCTGAAAAGTTAAGTGACTTGTTCTTCTTCTTCTTCTGGCTGCTGCACAGAGAAAGTTAATTATTCTCTTAAGCTCTCAAAAGAAGAAAATAAAAGTATTCAGTCAGATCCTTCGTTTCTCTATCGATGAGTTTATTTTGGTGTTTTGTCTGGGAAATCAAGTGAACTGTTCATAATTCACACCAAAAACTAGAAACAACAGATACTTGGTTGAATCAGCCATGGCTGGGAAAGAAAAAACGCCCAAGATTAACATAGAATTTCATTTAAGTGGGTGTTCGTGTGGGTATTCACAATTTTTGAATTGCTTTTTTACTTCT
>Ga0302271_10003542_pt1 | contig 13114 bp, 12 predicted proteins | sample III_Bog_N1_1_FD_198767 | JGI IMG/M metagenome (GOLD analysis project Ga0302271, IMG submission 198767) | Peat permafrost microbial communities from Stordalen Mire near Abisko, Sweden - III_Bog_N1_1 | ecosystem: Environmental > Terrestrial > Soil > Wetlands > Peat | place: Sweden: Abisko... | reverse complement strand
TTCTGGCATCATCACAAATTAACAATTAGAATTATTTTTCGCTCACAATAACTTCCCAACTCGATTTGTCAATCTAACAAGCTACCCACTCTAAATACCTCTTCTCGCTTCAGCTTTGTTGATCTCAAACTAATAAACCGAAAATATTATATAAAAATTGGCTCATTACAATTCTTATGTCTGCTTAATAATGAATAACATTTTGAGTTGCTTTGAGGAGGTTGATTTGGACTGAGGGAATTAATAATTGTTTTGATCTTATTATTCTGAAAAATAAATAAATAAGAAAATCACTCAAATAGAAGAGAGACAAAGAAGAAAGAGCTGCAAAACGAACACGCTAGAATGAAGGCAAAACCATGGGAAAGAAGTCGTAAGTCTAGTGGATTTATATACACTATTGTGACATTTATTAACATTTTTAGGTACAGCTGATCCTAGCCTTTCCACAATGATTTAACAGAACCATTCTATATTATCTACAACTACTCCAGATTAACTGTCCTCTTAGACTTTGATTCCAAGTGCAGCTGATAGTCTAACAGCAGGAGCAGCTGTTGGTAGCACTGCAACAGGTCTTGGAGGAACTTCTAGCTTGGCAAATGGAGGTTTATCAAGCACTGGATTAGGAGGAATTGGTAGTACTAGCTATGGGGGATTAGGAGGAGGAATGGGTGGGTATGGAAGCAGCTATGGCAGTGGATATGGTAGCAGTATGTATGGAGGTTACGGAAGTAGCATGTACGGTGGTGGAATGTATGGTGGAGGTGGAATGTATGGTGGAGGTATGTACGGCGGAGGTATGTACGGTGGTGGAATGTACGGCGGTGGAATGTATGGAAGAATGATGGATCCTAATAACCCCGGGATGCTCCAGAACAGCATGATGTATTTAAATTCCTTTGGAATCGTACTTTAATCCCTTGGTGAGATAGCTCGTACATTGGAAATGAACGCCTAAGGATTGATTCATCTATGGGTATCAACGTTTAACTTAGTTTTGAGAGTCAAAGGCTGGGGTGTGAGTTTCATAACCTTTATTAAAACCACTGCGAAGAAAATCAGAGACAAAATCATAAATTTCCTTTAATAAAACGGGTAATTCTTGTTAGGAACAGATCAAGATGATAAAAATGTGAAGTTGAAGTTAAAAATTGCATAAATTGCTTTCAAAACTGCTCTTGTGTTATTCCTCATATCCATGATCCCTATTCTTAAGAAGATGCTAAAACACGATGCACATGAAGCCGTCTTCAAAAAACTCGCCTAAGCATCGTCTGCTTGAAATATCAGCAACTTCAACAATTAACATTTCCTAAACTTTAAACCATTCCTTTTTTTTACTTTATCTCATTATTACGAGTGATATTAGTGTTATCTTCCTTGTGATTGTGTAGCCCACTCAACAAAGTCAATTTATTATTGAATTATTTTTAGTCACAATTTGATTTCATTTGTTTTTTTTTTCTTTTATTGAATGAAGAATAGATTTTTTTTGAGTTTAATTTTTTATTCAAAAATTATTTTAAAACACAGCTGAAGTTGAGACAAATATTTGAAAAAAATTATGTACAATATGGATAATTTGAGAATTCTAGGAATTTCAAAGTCCATTATTACAGTGAAGAAAGGGAGGAAATCCAAGGATTAGCTTAGAGACTGAGTTGATAGTTGTTAGAAAATATGATAACATTGTTTACTGAAGCTGAACAAAAAGATGATAATCAAGTCTATGTCTTCCAAATTAAAACATCCTAAAAAATGAATTATCCTTCTTTTCGCTTTCAAGCCTATTGCAGGATTATTTCTAAGAGTACAAACACATTATCTACAACCACGAAGCAAGCTTTAACATATTTGGTTTAATAATAATATGTAAAAAAATCAGAATAGGAGAATGAATGAAGCTGAAAAATGGCAGGGTAAACTTTAAAAATAAATAAAATGTTAGCTGAATTGAGATGAGCTGTGAAATCCATACAAACACAGAAAGTGCGAGTATGCTGCTGTTGCTATTTGCAGCTTTTCTTATCTAGCTCCTTGTTTAGGATAACTAACAATTGACCTTTAACTATTAATTGTATTTTTTATTAACTATTTTAGCATTCTTAGTACTGTAACACATATTTGTTAATATTTTTATTAATTCAAATATTTGCTTCCAAACACAATGATTTATTGTTATTTAGTGTTTTGTCTAGCTAATCTATTAATTTCTATTCAGTATTACTTATTCGAAAGCTGTCAGAATAAAGAGTTATTCTGTCAGTCTATGGATTTTTCTAATAAGAATTACAAATTTGTGCTTGAAAAGTATGAGAATAACAATGGAAAATTTTTCAGATAAAGTGGGGGGGAGGCACTGCATATGTGATTTTTAAATAATTTAATTTTTCTTTGCAATCAAATCCATATAAAACTAAGGATCTAAATTGTTTCATATGTGAGCCTTACATTCAAAATTAATATCTGAAGTATTTTAGCATAGGTTTGGTCATAGGCTCTGTCATTAAATTAATCCCTGTTAGATCCTCTCTGCCAAAGAGCTGTTTGGTTTATAATTAAGATCTCTTCTCTTGTAAGTATCTATTTTTTGGATCCACTTAGAAATGTGTTTCAAAAACTCAAAGAGAACTTATTTGTTTAGTGAGAAAATAATTATTTTCTTAAATGATTCTACTATTTCGAAGAAATAATATAACACAAAGCCGATGGCTATGACGATGATGAGAAAGATCAAATGCAGCTGTTTGCTTACATTACTCTTGTGTCTACTGTGTGTTGCAAGAGGAGTCTATGCTAGATTGGATGAGCGGCATGCATTTGCTAGGTTGCTGTAGACATAGTTGACTTAGCCGAATGAAGAATCAGTTAACCTTTTGGAAATGAAAGTAGCAGAGAAAGAAGAAGAAGATCTTGAATATGATGATGAGGAATATGATGAGATGATTAACTAACAGCTAGAAATCTTAAAAGCATAGCAAGAACAAAAGAAACAGTGGTGTTTATCAAACAAGCACTTTAAGGAATCTCAATGGTTCAGTGAAGCTCTAGAGAATGCTAGCAAGTGTATCACCTGGGAGAAAATAACTCTACTAGGGAAAACAAAAGAGAGATTTAAAATTTTTCTACTGAAAGAATCAAGTTAAATCAATGAAAAAGAGGGAAAATAATTAAATAATCGACAGGGGAAAACAGATAGTGAATGGAACAGAAAAGGAAAAGAAGATGAAAATGATAATGAGAATTCAAAAGAATAATCTGATAAAATAAACAAACTTGCATAAAACGAAGAAGAAAATGAAGAATAAGGTTAAGAAAAAACAGCAAGAAAAGAAGAAATTGAAGAATTAGAACAATAAGACAAACAACAAGAAACTAAGGCAAGTGAAAGTAACAAATTGCAGACAACCATTAAAAATAATCTTGAAGGAGAAATAAGTGCAGATGCAACAAGTTCTCATAGCACATAGAAAGAAAAAGAGTTTAAATAATCTTCTAAGAAATTATAACTTCAAAAGATCTAATAAGAAGTAAGAGAAGAATCGTTAATCTGGTAATCAGCCAAGGGGGAGTTAATTCAGCCAAAAGATTCATCTGATCTATCAAGTTAGTCCACTTGCATCTCAAAATAGGGGAACAACTACTGCAACCAAGAAAAATGTCTGTAAACTGAAATGAAAGAAAGTATTATGAAAGAAGATTTCTTGAGATTATTACGCTGCTTAAATGAAGGGATTCTTGAACAGGCTTCCTCCAATAGTAGTTCTAAGACTCCCAAAAATATTTTCAAGCATTGTTTAGTTAACAATTCTTCGTTCTTTCCAAATAATTAAAATAATCTTGTCAAGAAAGTTTAATTCTAAGTAGAGCATTGCAGTAGAATTTAGAATTTAAGCATATTCAAGTGCTTAAATGCAATTCAAAATGAAGATGAGTCTAGATTAGTCCGTAAGGCTTTTGAGTGTGCTACGAAATATACCTCTTCTCATGATAGCATATTGCCTTTTTGTTAGAAGTAGTTCCTTGCACATTTCGATGCTCAACACGAAGAATTCTAAGAACTGTGTGATTTGAAATGTGGGAAATTATATGAGAAGTTCTTTGCTCCTCTGGTTTTAGAATCATCTATGGTAAATTACAATGAACTAAGAACTTGCATTAAAAGCATAACAGTTGAGAATGGCTCACTCAAAATCCAAGCGATCAATGTGATTACTTGCTTCAAAGAGAAATAAATGGCTCTTCAAGAAAAGTGGACAAGAAATTGAGAATTTCAAAGGGATGAATGGTGGGATAATAGATGTGTTGAGCTCAAACAATAGATGATAAAGAGAGTTATGTTAACAATATGAACTTGGCTCAGTATTTTTATAATTAAGAAAAATGGGTTTGCTACATTCGTGATTCAACTCTTAAGTTTACAATATGTTATTTAAAAAGTGATGGCGAATAGTTAACAAAAAGCCTTTTCATTTTATTGATATTTTGAAATAATTCAATATCAAAAGATACATATCTATGCAGTTCTATGAATCTATACCTGTCATTTGTTTTCAGTATTTAGTCCTTTCTTATTGAAAATATCTAATTAAGAATAATATTCAATTTGTTGCCACAAAGAAAAGCATAAACTTAATTTATCAAGAAAAACAACAACAACAAAAATAAGATATGAAGTCAGTGGAGTTAAGAGGACACGAAAAAGCAGTCAATTTCGTCAAGTTTAATCTTGATGGTGATTTGTTCTTCACAGGCGCTGCTGAGAAGAGAGTCAATGTCTGGAGAAATCACACATTTGAAAGAATTGGATCTTACAAAACACAGTCTGCTGTCAAGGCTTTGGATGTCACCGATGATAGCAAATACTTAGTGACTGGTTCGTTGGAAGGAACCATCCAAGTATTCGAAGTAGATGGTGGTGCCTCAGTTGGATTCTACAAGCGTAAATTGAAATGCAAGTACTTAGAGTTATCTCAAGGAAATGAGTTCCTCGTCGTTGTAAGAAGAATATATTTATATAATTTTAAAATAGTTTTTGGATAATCAGGCAATCGTCAATTCATATTATCATTGGAAAAAGTCATTGTTGATGTTCCCAATAAAACATCATGTTTTGATTTCCCAAGCTATTCGAAGGATACGACAGCAATGCAACAAATGAAGTTGGTGTTTATCGCTTTTCCGAGTTCATTGAGGCCTTAAAAAAAGGCAAAGGAAAACCAGAAGATGAATCTATCAGTATGCACAAGAACTTCTCTCTTGGATTACATGTCGCAACTCGTGTCAGATATGGATACCTCAACAAGCATTTCTTGATTGGAACAGTATCTGGACTGCTCCTGAAATTGGACTTATCAGGTAAAAGTAGTTTTGTTATATTTGCTCATATGCTGTCTCCCATTGATAAGCATTGACTGTTTTTTTCATTTTAGACTCCCAGTGAATTTGCCTTAATTTATCCCAGCTGGCAGATCAAATTAAAATCTGGGTTTTTGTTATTATCACAATTTATTTTTCCATGTGAATTGCGATTTAAAAATACAATGTGATTTTTCAATTTTCTTAACTTTTGTCAATTAAAAGGTTAAGAAATCTAAGAAGTTCTCGCTCATTAAGGTGAAACGTTAAGTATCACCTTCTCCAAAGACTATTCCTTGCTTGCAACGACTGGAACAGATGGCTGCAAATTCTGGGATCCTGAAACTTTCAAATGTCTTAGAACAATCAAGCAATAAGTGCAGATGAACACTGTCGCAATATCTCCTTTGATGACAGGAGAAACAGAAGATGTTAAATTCCATTGTATCATGGGTGGTGGTCTTCCAGCTAGAGATACAGCCAGAGTCAAAGTAACCAAAGAAAATAATAATAATCAAAATTAGTCTTTTAATTATTTTTGATTTACTTTTTGCTAGGATGGTGGTTATTTAATCCATTTGGTGAATATCATGTACGGAGAAGAGTTAGGTACTATTTCAGGACATTTCGGACCAGTCAACTAGCTTGTATTCTAACCTGATGGCAGAGGTTTCATTAGTGGTGGTGAAGAAGGCATTATTCGATGCTTCCGATTCGATGGAAGTTATTGGGAGAGTGACACCTTCGAATGAAGCAAATAAAAATAAATATTAAGCAGAAGAAGAAGAAGAAGAAGAAGAAGAAGATACGAGAGCGTATTCTAAATACTCAGCAATTAATTTCCTTTCTTTTTAGAATCCATCTTGTATTATTTATATTTTAAAATGCTTTTTTGTGGAGAATGTCACAATTTTCAAGTCTTTTATCAAGCTGTAAATGCAAGCAATAAGTCTTTAATTAATCTTGAATGATTGGGTGTTCAATCTAAATTTTTAAATAAGATATTAATTTCCCTTTTGAGTTTCTATTCAGTTTGGATTAAATCAGCTGCAAAAAAACAGATAGACACATACAAAAGAATATTGAAAGGTATTTCTGTTGATTGCTTTATTTCAAGAGAAAGATCAGATGAATGTCTTCACCTCTCGATTCTCTGATTTTTATTATTTTTGAAGTTCACGAATCTTTGGTTATTATCTCTCAATGAGCGTGATTCTTAAAGTTACTGTGTTTCTCGTGGTTGAAAGCAGTTGAACATTTAGCCATTGTTACGGATGCTCTCGAAATAGCATCAGTCATGTAGAAATTCTACAAAGAAAAATGGAAGAAAAAATATTGGATATTTAGAATAATATCTCATAATTTTAATTATTTCTTTTTAATATGTTACATCAATGTAGTCAGTGATGAGAGTTGGGTTGAGGGTTTATTTTCCGTCTTTGGGTACAGCCAGAGCTAGTTTACCGAAGACTGTAGGCTCAATATAGTCGTACTTCAGCAAATGAGGAGCTAACTCAGCTACTCTGTATCTCAACTGGACACAAATTTAACATTAAAATAAACAAACTTTGATAATCTTAAAAATCTTACTTCTTCGAGGGTGTCGTATGGCAAAGGAACTCCAGCTTCTTCGGAGATAGCTCTTAGGATCTACCAATCTTCTCTGGAATCACCTGGGGAAGTTACAACTAATCTTCCCAGTTGCACACGTCCTTCTGTGTTCACCCAAGTAGCGTTTTTCTCCGTATAAGCGGCGGAAGGGAGAATGACATCAGCATAGTAAGCACCTTCATCACCGTGAGTACCAATGTACACAACAAAAGCATCCTCAGGGATATCGGCAGGTTTCAAGTTGTTATCAGCTCCAAGGATAAAAATTAATTTAGATTTTTTAGAAACTGTTGTGGGATTGATGCCTAATTCTAAGGCATTGATGCGACCAGAATCTTTATGCAAGATATTGAACCCATTCCAGCTGTTCTCAGTGGAAATCACGTTGCCGTTGTTTGCGATAGTCTTAAGTGTATTCAGAATTGCAGCACCGTCTTCTCTTTCGAGAGCATTTGCTCCAACAATAATCATAGGGAGTTTAGCTTTTTTGAGTCTCTCTGCGAAAGGATGAGAACCAGCGGCAATCTCACTCAGAACCTTAGTTGAAGAACCGAGATGCACTGTCTTGTAATTGAGATCTTGATTTGTGCCAATATTGAAGACCTTCAGGTTTTTCCTAGTTGCCTTGAGGATACGAGCATTCAAGACAGGTGACTCATATTTAGGATTAGTACCAACGAGAAGCAACACATCAGCTTCTTCGACACCAGTGATTCTGCTGTTGAACAGGTAGTTTGCTCTGAAATCAGGAGAAACCTTGAGATTTCCAGATTAGCGAACTTCAAAATTATCAGAGTCCAATCTATTCAATAAATCTTTCAAAGCAGTAATAGATTCAATATCTGCGAATTCTCCAATGATTGCGGCGATTTCCTAGGAAGGAGTTGATCCACATTTCTTAGCAATCAAACTGATGGTTTCCTACCAGGTGGCTTCCACATAAGTTCCATCGTTGTTTCTCTTCATGGGCGTGTTGAGTCTTTGTCTTTTAAGTCCATCAAAAGCATGTCTAGTTTTATCAGAGATCCATTCTTCGTTGACTTCTTCGTTAATTCTAGGTAAGATTCTCATGATTTCAGCACCTCTAGTATCAACTTAGATTGAACTGCCGAGAGTATCTAACACATCTGTAGTATAGAATGATTTCAATTCCCAAGGTCTTGATGTGAAAGCATATGGACCATTTGTCAAAGCACCAACGGGACAGAGATCAACTACATTTCCTGATAGTTCACTGTTAAAAGTCTTCTCTACATAAGTACCGATTTCAGCAGCTTTTCCTCTACCAGTTTTGCCTAGATCTTCGACACCGGCGATTTAAGTAGCGAATCTAATGCATCTTGTGCAGTGGATGCATCGATTCATGGATGTATGCACAAGTGGGCCATAATTTTTATCTTCCACAGATCGCTTATATTCATTGTATCTGCCTATACCATAACCATAGACAGAGGAGATATCCTACAAATCGCATTCACCACCTTGATCGCAGATAGGACAGTCCAAAGGGTGATTTGCAAGCAAGAACTCCATGACGTTGCCTCTGTGAATACGGGTTTTCTCACTGTTGGTCTTGATTTTCATCCCTGGGACAACAGAAGAAGCGCATGCAGCAACAGGCTTAGGGACGTTCTCGATCTCCACGAGGCACATTCTGCAGTTTCCAGCAACAGATACTTTTATTCCAATTAAGAAATGTGTTAGAATTTTATTCTTTTTACATTAAAGTATTTTTCTTATTTATCCTTACATCTCTCATGGAAACAGAATCTAGGGACTATCACACCGTTCTCATAGCAAGCTTAGAAGATAGTGTAGGAGTCTTCAACCTTTTTTTGAACAATTCAATAAATTTACTGAGAATACTTTCAATAACGTGTAGATTTCCCAATAAAATAAAATGAAAATCCACCACAATTAACAGATTCATTTTGCCAAAAAACACAAATAAAATGTACTTTTGCTGGCTTTCCATCGATGAAGATGTCAATCTATTTGCTGAGAAGACTAGTCGATCTGAATTCTGCCTTTTAAGAGTTCACAAGACCTTGTTTAGCTTGTTTAGCTATGTTTTTGAGTACTCTAAGCATTCTCGTTTTATTTTTCACAATAGCTTTGTTTCTTATGTTTTATCGTAGATTTTTTATTCATTCTTTATCCTGTCTGTGCTCCCACTTTCATCCAATTCACACAGCATTTTATTTATTTATTCTCCCCCTCTCTCCCCTTTTTTTTTCTTCCCCTTGTAGAATCTTTGATTTTATTTGCTGTTCCTGGCAATTTTCCCATCTTCTTCAGCCTTTCCTCTTTTAATATGAATTATCTTTGGTTTTTTTATACTTAAATTCCTTTTTCTTATTCAGCTATTTCAAAGTTTTAAGCAAGGAGTTTAGGATTCTTTATTTATTTTGTTGGATTCTACTTGCGAAGAGTTCACAAAGGTGGAGAAATCTTGAATCATACAAAAGAAAGAAAGAGAGAAGATTTAAATAAACTAAATGAAAGTTATTTGATTTCAGACAAGCTTGAGTGTGTGAATAGAAAGAAATATATTATTTATTCTAAGCGTCATGTGCAAATCTACAGGTCTTAGAAAAGAGGTAGATTTACAGAGTAGATATGATTTAAAAGGAGTGTTGGTTGTCTTCCAGAAAAAACAAGAAGGATGTTCCTTAGAAGTGCAGGCTCCAAAAACAATTAGATAATCACACAGTAAAATAATAGATAATTCAAATTAGACAACAAAGCAAAAAGAGAAGAAGAAGACAAGATTTTTTAAATATTTATGAACAGCAATTGGGCATCAAAAGGTACTAGCATCAGCAACAGCAGCAGCAATCCAAACCACAAGAAAACATTCAACAGCAACTTAAATGGAGCTAAATCAGGGAAAGAAACCAGAGGAATGGCGAAAACAACTTTCAAGAGTGTCCGCAATAATGGAGATGAAGATGACGAAGCACTTTGCTTACCAACTAAGGATTCCTTAATGGTTAGCGACACGAACAACACTGAAGCATAAGTTGTTGCAAATAGCTGGGATACCTGGGATTCACATATTGGTAAGAATATCCATTGAGAGAAATTGTATGGGATAATTTTTAGGAATTATAATTTGCCATTAGATACATCTAAAGTAACATAAGAACTGAAGAAACCTGAGGAGATAATAGGAGGGTAGATGATTTTTACAGTCAACAACTCTAGAGTCAAGGATATCGAGAAAGACAACACTGTCTATGAACCAGAGGAAGAGGAATAAGGTTTGAATCTTCTGGAAGCTATCGAGAAAGAAGCATTAAGTAAGAAAAATCAATTAGAAATATCTAAATATGAGAAAATATGGTGATTTTTTTGTTTAGAGACCAACAAGAAGAATGACAAAAAGGTAGGAGAGATCAGCAAACCAGATGATACTAGAGATGAAGGGTAGATAAATGACTGTGAGATGCTAAGTTAACTGTAGATTTGGTTTGTATTAGGTAGAACAGCAGAGGAGCCTACAACGAAAGAGGAGGATACAAAGATAATAATAATTCTTATGGGAGAAATTACAATGACAATAATGGCAGAAATTACAATAATAATAGGAGTAATAATGACAATGGTAAAGTTCCTTACAATGAGAGAGGCGGAAAAGGGCGACCTAATGAGAATGGAAGAAACTAATAGTAAGATAACAAGAGGGAATTCAATGATAAAGGAAGAAAGTATGACAATAATAATAATTATCAGCCAAATAATTACAATAATAACAATAACAATAATCAGAGGGATAAGAATGCTAGCTACAATTCCTATGAGGATGATAGAAATCATCAAGAAAAAGATACTAAATAGCAATCCTAAAGATTCTATGATAAAAGCAATTAAGATAAAGATCTTAACAATAATGAAGGAGGAAATAACCAGCGTGAGAATGGCAAGAATCAGAATCAAGGTGATTATCAAAGAAGAGATATCAACAGCAATAGTGTCAGTAACACAACTAATAAAGAGTAAGACACTGGTGCTACAAGTGGATCTTAAGGGAATGATGACAGAGTTATGTTTAGTGTAAATAAAAACAGAGTGATTTATGAGGAACCTGAACCGAAATACTCGAATATCCAAGTATTCTGCTAGCCACCTTAGAAATAGCAGCCTTAGTAATATGTATAATAATAATACCCTCCAAGGGAGTAAAACAAATATGAAGAAGAAAAACAAGACTAGTAGATGTAAAACTAATAGAATAAGCCAACAATCAAAAGAGACTCCTAGCAGAATTAGTAAAGCAGAGAGAATCCAGAAGGAGAAGATTAAATAGCAAAGAATGGTAGGTAACAATATTATAATAACAGTAATAACACCAACCCTTCTGCAAGGTAGAAACCAAACAACAACAATAGTAATGCGCGTAACTCTAATGATAGCGGAGAGCAGGAGGATGGGAATGTCTAACCGAAGTATTAGCAGAAGAATACAAAGAGTAAAATATAAATTCAGATAATAAAAATAATATATTGTTTTTTTCTTCAATTATTTATGCACCAAAACCATAATATTTGAAGATAATAATTGTGCTAATAACTGAAGCTTTGTCTGATTTGTTGTTGTTGTTGTTTTTTGAATTTAGAACCTAGAAAGCAAGAGGTCATCTACGTGCCTAAGAATAAAGAATGAAATGATCAAAAGATTGCTAGTTCTGCATTATCTCTCGAGAGGTGTGCTACTTAATTGTGTGTGTTGCTTTCATAGGTCTGCTTGTTTGTATGGTCTTGTTAGCTGCTTGAATAAACTACTAATTCATATTATTAGTTGAGAATATTGTTGATCAATTGATTATTTGGTTTGAGTTATTAGCTATATATTTGTTTCTACTTGGTTCTTCTTTTGTGGAACAACACTTATCATTTAAACTGCATCGATTCTTAGATAATGATCTCTTTGATATCAAGGATGTTTATTTGAAATTATGATTGTGATTATGCCTCCATTATTAGACGGATGGTTTGGTTGTTCTTTTGATTGTTTCAGCTACGGAAATGGCTGTTTGGTTTTCTTTTTCGTTTCGAGAGTTTAAAGATTTAGATAATTTTAAATGATCTTTTATGTTTTGATTGCTTGTGCAATGATTATGATAAGGTTCCAATTAATTCAGCTGTTTCTTTGTAATTACTTTATTATTCTCATATTTTTATTATCCACAACAGCAACAACAACTACAGCAAAGACAACCAATTACTTTAACTGGTTTTTTATTTAGAATTGCAGGATTGAGGTTGCATTGCTTTTACTAAGAGAGATTGTGTTTAATGATGGAAGTATTTATATCTTGTGATGAATATCTCATTGGTTCAAATTGAATTTCTAAAATATCCTTCTACATTTCGCTCTTAGTATTCTTATTGGGTACACGTTTCTTTTCAAAAAACAAAGAAAGATCTTAATATTACCTTCAAACACATTATTGTAAAATGTATTCGTAGTTTTAAGGCATCTTCAAAACATAAATATTAATAATATAAAGCTATTTTTATATAATTCTGTTTCTCCTATCTCTCCGGCGATTACATTTGAAATGTGTACCTTATTTAACCTCACAGACAAACATTTAGAGTTATTTTGAACTGAATCTCCATTATTGATCATTGAAGAATACTTAGGGATATTTGAAGAAGGAGATATGTAGATTTGAGCCATTTTTATTCCATGCGAGTATCTTTATTCATGTTAATCAACAAAATCTCTATTGCATAGTGCTTTTCTCTCAAATTATTCCACCAAACACTATTCTTGTCTAGACAGCAGATCCATTGAAAACCTTGTATAAAGCAGAAGATAATTTGTTTGTTATTTTTCTTTTTTTTGAATATTAAATGAATGGTTCTTGATGAACAAAGAGATTAATATGTTAGATTAAGATAAAGAGAGATGAAATGTAGCGAATTTTTTGATTGTTTGATTTGAAATTATTCGTGTTTGAAGAATATCTACAAAAAAATGAAGAGGATTAGGGTATGATTATTAGAAAAAATATTGAAAAGAAGAGATTCACTGAGCGAGTGAGGGAGGAGGAGGAGGAGGAAAAGGAGGGGAAAGAATTATTTGAAGAAAGAAAAGAAATAAATTGTAGGTTATGATAGAATTAGATTAAATG
>Ga0302271_10003541_pt1 | contig 13118 bp, 6 predicted proteins | sample III_Bog_N1_1_FD_198767 | JGI IMG/M metagenome (GOLD analysis project Ga0302271, IMG submission 198767) | Peat permafrost microbial communities from Stordalen Mire near Abisko, Sweden - III_Bog_N1_1 | ecosystem: Environmental > Terrestrial > Soil > Wetlands > Peat | place: Sweden: Abisko... | reverse complement strand
TGATTGGCATAGAGTATGGACCTTGGTGTTAAGATGAAGATGAAGAGTAAGAAAAATAATAATAACAGCAGTTTAAAGGGAAGCTGCATGATTTGAATGTTTTGTGCTATGAAAAAATGTAGAGTTGAATTCAAAAAATATCTTGAGATAATTTGGAAAATAATTCTGCTGATCAAGCTATTATTAACAGTTTGCACGAGAAAATATGTTTATTTTTCGTTGTCATTGGCGGGGTGGTGGTTGCTAGATTACTTATTGCTATCTAATCACTGTTTTGCTTCTAATTTCCTTGAAGCATCTGCCTTTTTTCTATCTTATTCATCACCTTATCCCCCAATTTTTCACTGACAATTAATAATACCTCGTCTGATTAAAGGAGTCCTTAGTGATTTCAGACTTTAAGTAATGCATGTATTGATCTTAAAACCAGTAGATTTTTATGCATTATGAAAATCTTGTGTTTGTATGTTTCTATTTCTCCTGCTCAATAAATTGGAAGTTTTGCACACATTTAAATATAAAAAACTATGAAAAAACAAAAAGATTTTAAGAAAAGACAAAACATATGCAAATCTTTTAGCATAGAAAGCACGAATGCACTAGTTTCTTTTTAAATAAAAAATGTTATGAATCATATGATTAAATTAATAAATTGAGAAGAAATTACTGGAAAATTAATCTTTTCCAGTTAAGAAAATAAAAGATACGAATAAAAAGGAAAAAATGCAAGTTAAACTACAATTTCAAAAAATATAGCCTTAATTTACAGAAAAATAAGAGCTTTTTATTAGGAACTAGATGAAAAATTTGTTCTTTTTGATAAAATTAGTCTGGGGGATTCTTTTAGATTATCCTTATTGATTGAAGTGTTAGTTCTTTGAAAATTACTGACAAATAGAAAAATTCTTGCTACATTTTAAATACCAGCTAGAACAAAAAGAATTCTTCAAAGTGATACATTACAAAAATTAAACAAATCTTTAAGAAAAGCACCAAATATCCCAAATATCATGGGTTCGCTACAACAAATATTTGAATAAGATAATGAAAATCGATACACATAAACTCCCAGAGTAGTCTATGAAGACTACAGCCCTAGCAAATACAAATCGAAAATATTAGGCAATGGATTGGTAGCTGTTTTTGATAATAAAAGTCTATAACAAACTTAACCAAAACAAGCTAAATATTCTTCTGGATCTAGCCGTATCATAAAAGAAGCTCTTCGCTAAAACCCAACAAACCAATAAATAAGAGAATATCATGAACGTAATTCAATGTCTTCTCTTTTGGGAATTTCTAAGAAAAAAAGAAAAAATGGAGCGAGCTCATTATCTTCAAATGATTTTAATGAATCACCATCTCTGTATAAACTAACATCTAGGTCTTAATTTTACTCAAACGATATGCAAGCTCAGTTTAAGCAAAATAACCAGCAACCTCTAGCTCCTTCGAATGGCAATAACTCAAAGGGTTTCAATGCGATTTTTTCGAAAAACAGACAAAGCATTGGAAGACTTCCTTCAGAATTTAATGTTGAAATTACAACTAAATGGATACCAAAATCCGCCCTTGCTAAAATGAATCTTCCTGATAATTATGTTCTTGAAAATACGAATGCTATGATCAATATTGCAGCACTTGAAAAAAATCCTAAAGGAGCGAAATCTTCTAATTGTTTAACTATGAGAGAGCCATTTAATTTAAAAGATGCTATCTCAACAAAGAAACAGAATTTAGATTCTAATGTTCAAGACTAAAAACGAAGAAAAAAAGCTGAATCTGAATGGATCTCAATTGAAACTGGAGAAAATGAATCTTATGGAACAGCCCCAATGACAGCAGTTTATAAATAAGATGGTTAAGGTAAGAATTTAGAGAAATAATTATTCAATAGAAGGTTATAAGATGATCAATAATTACAATCGAAACAAGATACTCAACAAGCAGAGAGAAAAAGAGTTGCCTCAGCGTAGTAATTTAGACAAAAAGATGGCTTAAATTCGAGTAAAGGTACTGATGTAAGTGGAAATTTAAGTAGAAAAAATATGGCAACTGCGGAGTTCTCCAAAATTGGACCTGCTAGAAGCATTACATCTTTGCAAGCAAGAACAAATTTCCTCTTCAACCATAGACATCAACATGCGTCTACAAATGGAAACAATAACACAGCTGTTTCTGATCTACCTTTGAGTACAAGACGAAATTAACCTATGAAAATTTACAAAGAAGGAGTACCAATTAAAACAGACATAACTTAGTGGACACTCATTGATAACTCTGGAATCAGACATGCCGAATCTGCATTGACTCTTCCTTAATCAAAAGAGCATGTTTAGCGTATTTCCTCAACAATGAGTCTGCAAATGGAAAACGAAATAACTGAGATAGAAAAAGAACTGCCTTAATATCAAATCAGAACAAATCTAGCTAATATTGTTTAGAATATTCGCAAAATCAATCTAACTAGACCACAATCAAGCTTTAATTCAGCTAGGGTGCTTACACAGAGTAGAATTAAGGAAGAATCTTAACATAAAGATACATCTATTTGGAATGGAAAGAATGGATAAGATAATAGATCATTTTAAACATCATTATCCAATCTAAATCAAGATCCCTCAAAACACCAGAAAGTAATAAACACATCTTACAACTAAATACAAGAAGAAAGTTCTCTAAAAAGTAGTAAAGATTGCTAACCAAAAACTACAAAATCAGCAAATCTCATCAAAATACACCCAAAGAATCCATTTTTTACCTAATCGGTGAAGGGAAGCCAAAAAAATATAGCGAGGTTTTATTTGATCTTTCATCTAGTAGACTCTCGTAAAGCACAAATGATATTAAAGTACAAAGAGAAGATCCTCCTAATCTGCCAAGCTCTACGTCTATATTTTCTCCTACTCCTTCTCTCGATGTCCTCACACCAGGATTCAATAAATTCATGGATTTGAATTGCAATGAAGTAAGCATAATTTAATAGTATTCTTAAAAAAATGTTACTGATTGTTTTATCCTTAGAAAATAGAGGTAGAAGAATAAATAACTTCTAAGGGTTTAATACAAGATAGCAAATCATAAAAGAGCAAATAATAATCGGTTAAATTCTTAGACAGATATTAGATATTGCCAGAACATCTTAGAATGAAGTTTAAAATTGGGAAATAAATTCCTTTTATTTATGAAAATTCTCATTCAAAAGATGAGCAAAAATAGTCAAATATGGCCATCAATAAGGATTTAACTATGAAGGCATATCAAAAGGCAATAGGATAGATTAAAAAATTAGAATTTGAAGATGAAAAGCTTCTGTTTGATCCTAAATCTGAACAAAAAAAGAGAACAAGATATATTAAAGAAAAATTGTTCATTATTCTTCTTCGGTGTTCAAGGATGCATCTCAAGGCAAATGAAGTAACCAATTATTATTATTATTTTAGTGTTGAAATGTGTTTGATTTTAAAATATGAAACTTACAGGTTGAAACAGTATCTAGATTAAGCACAATTCCTTATCAAAATAAAGGTTCCTTCTTTTTCTTGGAGAGTGTGAAGAAGAATCAAATCGAAACAGTATTGATGCTACTTGATAAAAATAAATGTTTTATCTCAGATTTCGATCAAGTAACTTAGCCATTCAGGAAGGGATTTTTATGATTATTAATTGTTTTTTTCTCCTTAAATGAAAAAATAGTTTAGCTAAACTGGACTTCATTATGCTTGCAAGAAAGGCTATTTCGATATGGCTAAATTGCTAATAGACAAGGGAGCTGATATGGATGCAGTCGATTCGATGAATCGTACACCTTTATTCTATGCTCTGATCAATGAAGACAAACCTTTAATTAAAGTAAATATTTCTAAAAAAGAGAGTACAAACAATTCTCTATGTCGAAAAGTTAATTTGAGAATGATAAAAAACTTGCAATTAACAAAGATTCTTTGTTGATAAATCAGGAACTATTATGCAGACGATGCTCACCTTGGAGTGGAGATAATTTTTCCTTTTTGAAATAGAATTTATCCCTTGAAATATGGAATATTCTCAAATATGCGAAAGGAGCAAATATCCAATGCAAACTCACAAAGAATCTGTTAGATAGAGGAAGACTTTGGGAAGTTTAAAAATAAACAATCAGAAATATGTGAGAACAAAAATATTTCAAAAATTCAAGGTTCACAAAGGCTAAATGATTTGCATAGGTTTTATTGTTTCTATGAACTGTTTCCTAAATTCTGTTTTTCAATGATCTTTAAAAAATATTCAAATCCTAAATCCTGGGTAAATATTGATAAAATTCTCATAAACTGAATGATATCGGAAAATACTTTGTAATTCCTCATTTTTATTTTGCAAGTAATCTTGATCTGTAAAAATAATCATTTTGACTGCTCTTATTTACGAATAATTCCTAAATCAAATAAATTCTGAATTCATAGCATCTCTTTCTTCTTTATCACTTATGAGACGAAATATGAATATTATCTCTGAATTATTTCATTCTATTTTAATTAAAACAATAAAACAAATATTAGGCAAACTGAAATATTACAAGAATACCTTCTGCTTCGTAAAATGGAAGAGGATAAAAATCAAAAATTTGAAGAAGTTACCAACTACAACTACACCGATGCTTAGCTGAAACTAATCGAGAAATTCACAGATGCCATCACGACAAAGATAACTACTTTAGTTCCAGGTATTTCCACTGAACTCTAGGATTTATATGCTAGTGTCGATGTGGCTGTAAGATTTCTAAATGCAAGAGAATTCAATGAAGCTAAATCATTAGAAATGTGGTAGAATTGGATAAAATGGCATCAGAGTTATCGTCCAGATTTGATAAGTGACACTGAAGAAACTATCTAGAAACAACTAGCAACAGGAAAGCTGTTTTGGCATAAATTCGACAATGAAAGAAGACCATGCTTGTATTACAGAATGAGATTCCATGTTCCTCATTTAGCAACAGCTGATGAGAGCGTTCGATTTTTCCTGTTCATGTTGGAGAAAGGAATCAAAGAAGGTAATCGTCTAGGGTCAGAAGGCAGCATTTGCGTGATTTACGATAGGAGAGGATACACTAAAACAAAATATGATGACAACGCAATGAAGACAATGAAGTTACTCATGCCAATTCTTTAAGATTGCTATCCTGAAAGACTCTCTCGCTTCTATGTGCTAGGAGCAAATTGGTATTGCAAACTGTTTCATTTAAAAAAAGATTTGTTTTAACATATGATTTTTGCGTTTGGATTGTAGGTTCTACAGAGCTGCATACAAGGTCGTTTCTACATTCATGAGCAAGAAAACAAGCGACAAAGTGCGTGTTTTAGGTGACGACAGTGAACTCCTACAGTATGTCGCCAAAGAAAATCTTATTAAAGAATATGGAGGCGATTCAGATCCATTATAAAACACTGGTGCAAATCTCAAGATCGATACAGGTAGCTAATGCTCTGCAGTCACAGGTGATTCTAAAGTCGAAGCGGAAGATGATGTTGAAGATGAAGAAGCACTCAAAGAAATGCAAAAGAAAATGTTCTAAGATGCTGGTGTCAAATTAAATTGATTTAGATGTTAGATTTGACAATGAATTTGTAGATTATTTATGAAAATAATCATGACTTTTTTATTGTGTGATGAATTCATTTTGAATACTAGTTTCTAAAGATCCAAGACTTGGAATGCTTTTAAGATTAGTCTCCATTATTGTTGATTAATTTGAATAATTCATTGTGATCATATTATTTTCCTGTAAACTGAATCGATCATTTTTATGGATAATAATTGGCAATTCAATTTATTGGTGAAACTATTACTATTTACTCACATAACAATAATATTTGGGTAATTCATTCACTGATTACCTGTTTATTTTTCCATGAAATCATTGCTATTTTGGGGATTATTTGTAATATGCTGAAGAAAGTGTGTCTGATCAAAAAAGCAAATATTATCTATCAAACAGATTTTTGAAGTAAAATCAATAACAAACAAAAAAATAATAAACAAGCTTTTTCGAAAGAATGCAACTAATTATCTTCATATTTCTGTTAGCAATTCCGACATTACTTATTAACTGTTAGCGTTTGGAGACACTTCCATAATCTCGCTTTCCAAAGCTGTCTCTTGACGATGCAGAAAACGTCAAAGGTTAAGATAATTATTTCTTAATGTCTTCAATTCCATTTTATGTTGATGTTTGTTACTCTACAGAGAGCTACAAATACTTAAAACGCCTGGAACAAGTTGACAGTTGCTCTAAAGATTTGATATCTAATCTTTAAGTTGAGTGTTCAACCCTTAATGATGAGCAGAAAAGCAGAGTAAAATAATAAACAACATCTTGTAGTTTTTGTAAAAACTCTTATTATTTGTGCTTTTTTGTAGCTCTCCTTGAAATTATCGAACTGTCTGCTAGCACGCTCACTTAAGCCAACAACTCCTTGTTCTGATTAGGAAAATTTCGCTTTTTGCACTAAGTCTCTCACAGGAGATGCATGGTACACATAATTAATTGTAAATTAAAGAATCCAACAAATTTTTCTCTTTTTTTGTTAGGACAACCTACACAACTTTCTATGCTCACATTGACAATCTCTGCTTTTACTATCAAGCATAAGTTTGGCAATAAGAAACATAAGCACTAGTTAATTCTCTTCTGGACGTTTCTAGAGAATCAGCTCTTCTCATGTAAAAATAAAAAAATCAGTCTGTAAAATATATTTCATTGATTTTTTAAAAACTAGGGAAGACAACTTAAAATTCTCCTAATCAATGCTGAATTCTCAAACTGAACTAGCAGATAAAATGAAAGAACATTATGTACTCTCATCTTAAGCAAACGAGCAGCTTAAAGAAAGCAATCAAAGCTTGGAAAAATTAAGAAGTTCTTTATCAACAGCTTTTGATCATGTTTTGTAATAAATGATCTCCCAATCAGAACGAGTTGGGAAAACCCTTGGGGATATATTCGAGGGCTTGCAAGAAATTAAACTTGCTTAGCAGTGGATGGCGAGAACGTTCACAGATTTTTCAACTTTTTTATTTTACTTTGGTGTCTCAATAGTGATGTTCTTTATGACTTCTTTTTAGACATTCCATTCAGCTCGCTCATCAACGCTCTTAAGTAAACTCTATTTCATAAGGATAAAGAGATATATTAGTTCTCATATCTTTTTATTTTACAATTTTTAAAGTGCTATGGTCATCTTTTCTGCTCGAGAGATTATTTCTCAACGGTGAGCAGACACTTATGTTTCGATATGCATGTGTTGCTTTCGAAGCTGGGCTATTAGCTTTCACGTACAAAAACTTTAAAGATTTCAATAAGCTAAATTACCTACAAATATTAGAAATGCAGTAGAAGTTAAGTATATTAAACTCAGCACACATTAAGCGCAAAATCAAAGCGTGTTTGCTGAGTCTCACGAAGGATTTAAAAGCAGCTAGGAGTATGTCACCGATGAAATAAACTATGAGGGCTCTAGAATGATGAAGGAAGAATACACATCGTGGTTTGGGAAAGATTCTTTGCATATCATACTTTAGCTAAAAGGAGGCTAATCTTAAGAATTAAAAGATAGATTTTAGTTTTAAAAGAGAAATATTATTTTATGTTTTGTAAATAAGAAAAAGTACACATAATAGTTGGTTTGTATTTTGTTTTTTTATCATAAGTCATTTGATTGGATTTTAAAACTATGATTTTTATCATCTTAATCTCTTTAATAGTTTAAAAGGGTAATACAAGTAATATGTAAGAGACGAATATTCATAAAAAGAGTAAGTAAATTTGGGATGATTCTTTAATCCGAGTCAAAAAACAATCAAAGATTAGGTGAGATTTGTGAGAATCTTGTCTTATGATTTACAACAGCGTTGTTAATGAATTGTTTTATGTTCAATAGTTCGTGCACATCAAGCTTAGGAACTTTGTGTCCTTACTAATGAGTGATAATCAATGGATTTTAATAGAATGTTGTCATCACCAAAGATCTAGCGTTGACGATAGTGTCTCTCGGGCTAACCATATGAAGATTTGGAACATCAATTTGAGCTTAAGTTAAAGGATTATGGAAGAATGGAGCATTTATGATGATGCAGAATTTAGGGAGGTTTTCAAATCTCAGGATGTTTGAAAAGTGCAACTAAAGAAGAGAGTTGATAGCACCTCCACCTTAAGAGAACCCAAGAAGTCCATCATACGGGCCATTGCTTTCTAAGTGATTGTGGACATATTTGAGATCTCTGACTAGATCCATCATGTTGTTACTTGATCTCCAAGTTGAACAAGTGTAAACATCATCACCTTCTTTTAATAGTTTTTTGATGCTTTAATCGTCGACCTCGAGTAAATTAATAGGGTATTTTCCATTTAGAAAATCGAATTAAATCGTATCTTTAAAAAACTATTTCAAGTGACGAATCTAATATTCCATGATTTTAGCGTTGGTTGCGAAGCCATGTAGGCAAAGAATACGTATTTTTTGAGAGTTTTCTTTCATGAGTTTATGTATTATTATTGATAAATCTATTATTTTATCTACAATGGATGTCCTGTAAATCATTGGATTTTAATCTACATCGGATGCTCTTTATTGGGTCAATCTGAAACTTAGAGAAATCTTTACCTTCGATTTCCGTCATTTCCCCGGGATATTCTCAACAAATTGCTCCATTCCAGCATTAAGCTATCTTACGATTGATGCGTCAGAACTACTTTTTTTAATTAAAAGGAATCAGCCAAGCATTTTATTGCTCGGATGTAAAACCGAAAATAACCTAATTTTTAAGCAAAAAACATAAAACCTATTCTTCATACAATGTTCTCCTAAAAATATGAAAAAAAGAAAAATATTATATTGTTTTACAGTCTTCTGCTCTATCAAAAATCCTTCTTAGCCCTAGAGGCTTTAAGAAAAGATCCAAAATTAACTTAGAAGAGCAAGAAGAACAAAGTCAATTTTCAAATCAAGAAATTTGGGAAAGACAATAAACATTATCTATTAAAAATAATACGCATATTACGCCACTTAGGTCATGAGTGATTCACGTTCAGGAAAACCAGCATGGAAGAACCAAAAAGGAAAGTTTAACAAGGGTTAAAAAGGAGGTAGCAGCCATGATGGTGTTGGAAAAGGCAACTTTGATGAAATCATGAAAGGTTTCGTTATCTTCACTGATCGTGATCGAGAGAAAAACTGTGTCACAGATGCAAATAACTTCTTGCTTCCTGTAGGTACTTCTTTGAACAAAAGAAACAACAGGAAGTTGTAAACGCAAGATGTTTTATGGATTATTATTTTCATAGATGATTGAAGAAATGTTTCCAAATGTGTATCATGAAAATGAGAGATCAACTATTACACAGAAAAAGATCAAAACAGAAAATCACGAAGATAAAGAAACTGAAATAAAACAGGATACTCCTGACGAATAGCAGTAAGAAGCATAAAGAGGATTAGAAGGTTAAACAGTTGAACAGGAGGAATAGGTAGATTAGAAGATTGTTGAAGTTGAAGGGAATGAAGAAAAGACTGATTAAAAGAACGAAAATGGTGAAAGTGATAAAGAAAATGAGGATAAAAAAGAAGAAGGAAGTGATAAATAAAATGAGTTAGAAGAGTAATAAATTGAGGAAAAATAAGAAAAGGAAAGTTAAAATAAGGAGGAAGACGAAAAGGAAGGAGACTAAGAAACAGAAGGAATACATGCTTCAAGAAGATAATGCGCAGAGAGTACAACTGACAGACTCGAAGAAGAGCTAAATAATTTGAAGAATCAAAAGGATAAATTGCTTTATAACGTCAATACTGATGTTAAAGTAAAATTTGTTTTTTCTCTGAGACCTAACATGTTGTTAACAAACAATTTTATTTTTTTGAAAGTGCGTTGTGTTTTTGAAGATCAACTCTCGTTTCTCCTAGAACATTGACGTAACAGCAGTTGTAGAAACTGTTATGAACAAGGTTCATATTGAAAAAACTCCACTCACAAGGTAATTCCATAAATGCCAGTTAAACAACATATCCATCAACTTTTTGTTTCTACATCGCATAGATATTGTCACCGAATCTTCCCAGCTGAATATGCTTTCAAGGCCAATGAGGAAAATTTCAAAAAATATCTCAAACTGCTTATCGATGAACGAGTTCCAACTGATGCGCCTTGCTCTGTAAACTTTGATGCCCTTTGATTTCTCAGTATTTTCATTTTATTTTGTAATTTCTTCTCAAAAGTGGATGCTCGAGTGCAAAAGCAGAAACAACAATAAATTCAATAGAAAAAGCGTTCTTGATATTGTCTAAGGATTAATTCCTTCAATGCATTTCGTAGACTACAAAAATCCATTCATCACTATCGTTGTTGATGTTTGTCATGTAAGGAAAAACATCTTTTACAACAACTCTTATAACCTTTTGAATTAATTCTTTTTTGCTCATTAAACCCCAGAATCTGATGTGCTTAAGCGTCTTGAAGAACTACTATGAATATAAGAAATACAGTGCAAAAGTCAATCCTGAATTAAACAACTACAAAGATTCAACTGTGATCCCAATTTAATAAGTTAATCGATAGAATCACAATCATCACAAAAAAGAACTTCTACCTGTCACAGAAGAAGAAAAAATACGTCTAGAAGAACAATAAGAACTCATTAAAGCACAGTTAAGAGCAGAACATATTGTTGCACCGCAAGATGATGATGAAGATATTGATCTCATATGAATGGATTTGATTTATATATACTCGAGAGATAACATAATAACTAACACATTTTGATTTAATTTGATGATTCAATTTTTAAAAATATATTCATCATTTCCTTATGTTGGAAGGTTATTGTAGGGAAAACATTAAAAGTAAGATTTTGTCAATGCAAAATTGATTTAAGGTGATTATTCTTTCTTTGACCTCTTTTGACAAGGTTTTTTAGGAGTAGTTTTCATTATTATCTGTCCTCCTATTCCTATCTCCTGTTCGTTTTGTTGTTGGGTTTATCTTTTCTTATAAATCTTCTTTTTTTTACCTTAAACTTCAAATTTCTTCTCTTCTTAATCTTAAATATTCTCAATTACATATTTCTTTTCTATTGTTGTTGTTTCTTCTTCCTCAACTCCAGAGAATAAATTAAGTAACTCTTCAGGTTCAAAAATGTCATTACCTATTTCATTTTTCTTTTCCTTTTCTTGACAGCTATTTGTATTATAGTCGTTAGTGCATATTTCCTTTTGATTTTAGGGGGCATTAATTGCAGAACTTATCTTCTCTGAGCACTCTTTTTATGAAATTGAGCGGACTAATCAAAAAGAAAAAAACAGAAATTATTTAAAAAATGGAAATCAAAGAATTAATGAAGAATCATATCTATTTACTTATTTTTGTAGCCATGATTTTATCTTTATTTAGTAGCCTCATCAAAAGAGATTCTCCAACATTTTGGTTGATATTCTCTTGTAGCCTTTCATCCTATGTTTAAAAAGACATAAATTAACTTAAATGTGGGTTAGATTAATAACAAAAAATCATGAAAAAACAAAATTACAATAAAAGTAACTTTGGAGATTGTCTCATTGAGATCTGATCCTATGATTTTTTGCTAAACATCATATTCAAATCTCTCCACAACAGATCTACATTCTTCATCAATTTCCTTGAAATTACAGGAGATTAAATGACTTTGCAAATCCCTCAATTGGCCTCTCCAACTGCAAAATTTAGGTTTATTTCGACAGAAAACCAGCTGCTCCTGAATAATATTATGAGCCAGTTGATCTTGAGTAGAATTGACTTAATCTATTACCCTTCTGCATTCAGGGCATTTAGCTTAATAATTTGATTTCAACGTATCTAATCATTTCTTGCATAATGTGTGACTTAAAGATACAAAATGAAAGTTAAAATAATCTCAATTTTCCTGATGAAAATAAGATAATTTTCTTGTTGTCTTTACCCACATTCAAGACGAACTGGAAAATGATACACAAAGAAACAAATAGGGCATTAAAGATGCTTTGAAATCTGCTAAGGATACACGAATTAAATGTCCTCGAGGCTCTTGAGTTCTACTGTTTATTACATTGGTATTAATTAATTGTATTTTGATCAAAAATTATTGAAATTTGATATTGAAGATATGTGCTTTTATTATCAGATAATTGTGTTTTTTTTCTCATTTTTTGGGGAATTCAGAGACATTATCAAACAAATAATTCTAAAAATTGCAATTATGAGGAAATCATTAATTATTCTTTTATTTTCTGTTCATTCAATTTCTTTGGCTTCTGTTATTGTCATTCCTTCATCGAATTCTTGTTTATTTGCGTCATCTAGACATTCCTTATTTTTTATATGCCCTCGATGTTCTTACACTGATCCTGCCCATCGACATTCCTTTGTACGGGTGCAAGAAACCCTTAGATCATCTATGATTTTCTTTGCGATCAAGTCAGTTTGAATATGCTCATTCTTAAAGGGTTGATTGCATTGGAAGCAAAAGTTACCCATTTCATTGTTTTTAATGCATTTCAAGCAGAACGTATGCCTGGATAGATAAATCCAAAAAATCAAGTTGTTAATCTAATCAGGGACATTATTTTTCTTACCCACATAAGAGAAGACGTTTGGGGTTGTTGAAAATATTGAAGCAGATGGGGCACTTCAAGTATTGGGATACTCGCTCTTCATTTTGAAAAGCAAGGTAATTGTATGTTTCACCGTCATCGTTTTCCATTAATCTGTGTGAAGGTGAGTGTATTAAATTTTCGAAAAGACTTTTCTGATAGACGGAATTGATTTTTTTTGTTTAAGAAATCTTAGACAAATAACTTAATTATTTCTAATTGGCTTTCACATAAAGCAATATCCGTTCATTTTATTCTTGATAATTTGAACATTTTATGAGATTGCGGATTTTATTGTAGAATTCAATAAATTTCAAATGATATGTGCTTGAAACCATGAAAGACTCTAAGAAAGTAGAATTTATTATGGAAAAGGGGGGGATGGGGTTGGGGTTGGGGTTGGGGTTGGGGTTGGGGTTGGGGTTGGGGTTGGGGTTGGGGTTGGGGTTGGGGTTGGGGTTGGGGTTGGGGTTGGGGTTGGGGTTG
>Ga0302271_10003540_pt1 | contig 13121 bp, 8 predicted proteins | sample III_Bog_N1_1_FD_198767 | JGI IMG/M metagenome (GOLD analysis project Ga0302271, IMG submission 198767) | Peat permafrost microbial communities from Stordalen Mire near Abisko, Sweden - III_Bog_N1_1 | ecosystem: Environmental > Terrestrial > Soil > Wetlands > Peat | place: Sweden: Abisko... | reverse complement strand
TTAACATTAAAATAAAAAGAAATAAAATAGACACAGCACCTACGTAAACCAATAAATAGGCAAGACCTATGAAATTTAAACCTAATATCATAAGATAGCTAGCTATGCTTAAGAATAAACCAATTAAGAATAATACAGATACTATAGGGTTTTTGCTAGTAATAACAAGTATACCACATAATATAGCAAGAATTGAAAGTATATCTAAAAACTCTGCTGTATAACCATTAGTGAAGGTCTCATTTAATATAAATAGACTGTTCATAAAAATAACAATAATTAACCTCGCTATTCTAAAAATAAAATTATAATGACTACCATACTAAAGACATCTTTTTTACTTTAGATATGTTGAGGATAAGTAGTCAAAAAGTAAAAGTTCAGACGTGTACAGGAATTGAACTTGTATCCTTGTGGCCGAAACACAACGCTTTACCATTAAACTAACACGCCTATAAAACTTTTTAAACCTAGCCCTCAAGATGAATTGAACATCTATCAGAATATTAACAGTATTCTGCTCTACCTTTGAGCTATAAAGGCTAAAAGCATGCTTTTACATGTAAGTACAATTAGGAAGAAAAGGACTTGAACCTTCGACAGCACATTGCTATTGAGTTTACAGCTCAACCCGCCATACCAACAAACGGAACCTTCCTTAATATATTCACTTATAAGTGAATATTCGACACCAAAAGCAATTTTTAATTAGCATTAGGTAGAGTTATAAGTATATTAAACATATCGTTTTTATATTGTAAATAAACTCATGCTAATAAATAATATATATATTATTCTTATAAGATTATAAGGATAACATATATACCGTTTTATATTGTTAATAAAACTAAACATGGTCAGTATTATATTGTTAATGTTAATTATTCCCGTGCAATTTCCACTACACGAACCGTATTTCGACTTAACACCAATCAAAGTCACGCATACGAGATTCTTTCAGTAAAATAACTAGAACTAATTATCTAGAGTAACAATTACAAAATGACTCAACTTATTGCACACACTATTTTCAGCGCCTGACGAGTAGTTAGTACCTGTCCAAGATTAAATTCACCGTGACGTGGTGATTCACGATTACTAGTAATTCCTTATTCATGTAGTCGAATTTCAGACTACAATCCTTGTTTTATCCTACTTTATTTAGATTAGCTCAAATTCACATTTTTGCATCATTTTGTATAGGAATATGTGGCACGTCTATCGCCCACAACATTAAGGCCATGATGACTTGTCTTGGCCCCTGTTAACAAATCCGTTATAAAAGGTGGACTGCTTTATTTATAATTTTCGCAAATAAAGCAAGGGTTTCCGTTAATTTAATGGAATTAACCAATATCTCACGACATTAACTGAAGACAGCCGTGCAACGCTTGTAATATATTAAAAATATAAACACGATTTTTACTCTAGTTTCTACTCCTAAAAATAATATTCAAGTTGTGGTAAGGTTTTTCGCGTACTTACGAATTAAATAACATACTTCACTACTGGTTTCAGAAACGGTCTAATGATTTCAGTTTCTGCGTTGCCACATTACTCTTGAGGTGGAATGCTTACACTTTCATTTATATCCTAAATAATAAATATCTAATCTATGGCATTCATCATTTTCTGCAAGGACTACTAGGGTATCTAATCCTGTTCGTGACCCGAGCCTTCGTCCCTCAACGTCAGTTATTACATAAAAGGTCGCTTTCGCTTTTACCAGTCCTCATGGTATCAAAGAATTTCAACTCTACTCCACAAATACTCACCTCCTCATATATAACTCTAGTATAATTGTATCTGGTCAGACTGATTATACCGTCTAGGTACCCTTTAAACCTGGTAAAGATGAATAACACTAGTCTTATACGTATTGCCGCGGCTGCTGGCACGCAAATTGGCCAAGACATATAGATAGAAAATTGTCATAATCAATATTATATCTAGAACTTTATTCGATTAAATCGATATTACACTGTCCACGTATTGAACTAATAGTTCAATAATATGTTATTTAACTAAACTTATTAATATAACACATGTTAACCCATGACAATTAATTGATTTTAAAAACTATGGCGACCAAACCTTTAGAAAAAAAATCAAAAAGGTAGAAAAATAATTAATTTTTCGACTCGAATTTAATATAAATTTCGATATTCTATCCTATCACAAGTAAATAACTCTAAGGAATTATTTACTTTAAAAAATTCTTTCAAATTCTTTAGAGCAATAGGAATTACCACCTGTGTAATTAGCTTAATAATAAGACTATCCGTTCCCCCAAGTTGCTGGTTCAGCCGTTAGGCTATTGACCAATATTCCCCACTGCTGTACTTAACGCATTGGGGTTTTTTCAGACCCAATGTGATCGATCGACCTCTCAGCCTCGACTACGGAATTGATGGCTAGTTAAACAATTACTTTAACTACTACCTATCCGAAACGTAATTTGTCTTCTTAAAGCGGAATTTTACTTCCTTTATAATATAAGGCATTTATAACCTTACTTTAAGGCGGCCAAGTCGTTATTTACTCACCTGTACACCACTTCTAATAAAATATATGCTACCATATATTAAATTAGACGTTCGATTAGCATGTGTCAAGCACTTGGACAGCGTTCATTCAGAGCCATCATCAAACTCAACTTTTTTTTTCTGTGGTTTTTTATTTTGAAACTCACGAAATAAAACAAAAGGGAAATTTAGTCATTGCCCTATACTATATCAAAAAAATTAAGATTTAAGAATCCTAACGCTTATATCGATATAGCATTACTAATTAGTTTTTAATTTTTTTATTTTTTTAATAAAGAAAAATAATAAAAAAAAAATTACCTTTTCTAAATTAGATAACTTTTTGATGAAATTAATTATAAATACATTTTAATTATTTTATCTTTTAAGTATACTTTTTTCTTAATTATATCTCTTTATATGAAATAAATACATATTAACTTGTTTGGATACCTTTAAGCCGGGTCCTGTAATAGTTATTAGTCTATAATAAGGCTTAACATCGAGCTTGCGATTTAATTAATTTTTCTTTACTGTATGTGGAAAAGCTTCTGCTATACATTTATATTAATAAATAAATATAGAAAAATACTTATTTTCTGTGTAATACTCAAGTTTTTACTTAACATACATTTTTTATATGTTGATATATAATAAGCGCCAGACTTTCCTGTACTATACTTATACATAATACTTATACTATTAGTATCACCAAGTTAATAATTCTTATCCAAGACTTGAACTTGGACATAGATGTTAGGAACATCCTGTTCTACCATTAAACTAATAAGAGATTTCTTATTTAAATATAAAGCAATATTAAATTATTAGGGAATAAACCTAAAACATATAAACAAAACTAAATAATAAATACAGGTTTAATAATATATATTATTAAACATTTCGTTCAAGACTATTACATTATAACCTGAAATATTAATAAAATACTAATAATAGCTTTAGATATTTGTTATAATTCTTATTTAATGATATATAGTATATAATAAAAATATTATATAATCTTATTAATGTAAGTCTAATGCATCTTTAATATAGCTACTAGTTAATACAACAAACACTTGAGCTTGTATAAAAGCTATACCTAATTCTAAACCAGAGAACGCGATTATAAAAGCTAAAGGTATTAAACCTAGGAAAAAGAAAACAAAACCAGATGTCATAATATTATAAGTAAATCCTGCTAAAATATTTAATAACATATGACCACTTAATATATTGGCACCTAGTCTAAGACCCAGGGATACATTTCTAGATAAGTATGATATAAATTCTATTAATACTAGTAATGGTAATAAAGCAAGAGGACAACCTGCAGGTACTAATAAAGAAAAGAACTCTAAACCATGCTTTTGAAATCCTAATATTGTTGCACCTAAAACTACAGTGAAACTTAAAGAGAATGTAAATATAAAATGACTTGTTGACGCAAAACTATAAGGAACCATACCAATTAAATTATTTACTAAAATAAATATAAATAAAGTATATATAAAGGGGAAATATATTTGCCCTTTTGTAGGATTTATTTGATTTGTTACTATACTATGAATAGTAGCATATAGAGTCTCTTGGCTAATAGATCAACCGTTACTTACAACTTTATTATAATTAGTTGCTAAAACATTAAGGCTTAATACGGCTACGGCACCTATTGTTAAATAGAATCCTATATTAGTTAAAGATATATGTAAATTACCCAACATAGGGGCGTTTAGGCTTAAAAGATCCCTTATTTCAAACTGATCTAAAGGACTTATAATAGATGTGTATAAAAAATTATTCATCTTTTATACCATCTATCTAATTAGCATTTATAGATACACGACTGGAGCAAATATTAAGTTAACCACTACAGTGAAACTTAAAGAGAATGTAAATATAAAATGACTTGTTGACGCAAAACTATAAGGAACCATACCAATTAAATTATTTATTTAAATAAATATAAATATAGCAAAGGGAAAATCTTTTCCCCCTTTTATAAAATTAATTATTTAATTATTGTAATTATACTATAAATAGCATAAAACCTTGCTAAAAACAGGTATTATAAAATATTAAAATAGTTTGATATTATAATTTACTAATAAATATACGTGATATAAATAAACGAACAAATCTAGGTAATGTGTTTTTTGAAAAGACATATATCATAATTACAAGTAATATAAAAGCAAAAGTTATTTGGTTTATAAAATAAAAGGGTACTAATTGTGGCATATTTATGAATTTAATTTGTAAATGTTAGAACAAATTTTGTTCATAAAATGAACAAAATTTGTTATGTATAACATTGTCATCTAATAACAGATGAATAAGTTTAGACGCAAACCAACTAAAAATAAAATTACGACTTAAATGAATAAAATTATTTTTTTATTTAAAGCGTAGGGAATATTATAAACTAATATAAACTATGTGTATACTTTAGATAAACCTAAGTAGAAATAGTATTATAATGATTCTACATAACAGTTTCTTAACCCAAAAAGCAATAAGGATAAATTAATAATGTAAAAAGTACTGTAAATACCTTCTGTAATAAGGTATTCATTATGTAAATCTTATTTTTAAGATAAAAAATAATAAAGATTATAATGTTGCAGGTAGGGAACCTACATTTTTAGTCTTATTACTATCTAAAGCAACCATTTGTCTACTATCTATTTTTAAGGCATTTTTACCTAATTCAAATGCAAATCCTAATGTCAAGGCTAGAAAAAATATTAACATAATTACTAAACCATATATACCATTTACATATGCACTAACTACGTAAGGATAAACTAAAAGTATTTCTAAATCAAATAAAAGAAAAAGAAGTGCAAATATAAAGAAAGAAATACTGAATTGTGTTCTATTTTGACCTAAGAAAGAATGGAAACCACATTCAAATGCACTATCTTTTTCTTGATATGGATTATGTGGAGCAAATATTAAATTTACGGCTAATAATATTATAGCCAATATGGGTATAAATACAAAAAAAAAAGATTGACTTGTCACTTAAGAATTGAACAAGATCAGAGCCAATATATTAGCCATACTTAGCCATTCTTGGGGTAAGAAAATGAATAAAAGAATCACTAATGTTAATATAGATATAGTTATAGTTAAATAACTAGATAATACTATATTATGACTTTTAAATGTTAATTTTTCTTTTAAAACATTGTTTCTAATAATGTTACCATGCAAGTTAATACTTTCTACTTCAGGGTTAATTTTATACTCTGGCCTATCAAAAAATACCTGTTTTATAATATTTAAGTAATAAACTGCACTAATTACACTAGTTAGTATGGCTATTAATGCCATGAATACGTAACCGTTATCGATTGCGGCACTTAAAACCATCTGCTTTGCAAAGAATCCTATAAGTGGAGGTATACCTACAAAAGAAAATATTGTTACACTTAAACTTAAAGCTAAAACAGGGTTAATGTAGAAATAACCCTTCATTTGGCTTATTAATTGTATTGGGGAATTATTTTTATCTGATAATTCTTTATACTCACCACTATCATTTATGTAATAATATAGTGAATAACCAATACTTAAAAGTATTATAAATGCATTTAAATTACTAATAGAATATTGCATTAAGTAAAAAATAAATGCTTGTATTGATTCTATACTATTAATACTTAATGCTAATAATATAAATCCCACGTGACTAATTGTACTGTAAGCAAACAGGCGTTTTATTCTTTTCTGTGTTAAACCAACTACTGTACCTATAATCAATGAAAATAAAGAACTAACCAATAAACTTGTAGTTCAAGTAAATTCGAAGCTAAATAAGGAGTTACTTGTATAATGTACTAATTCTAAAAAGAATATAAATATAGATATTTTTGCAACTATGGCTACAAAAGTAGTCACGATTGTAGGAATGGCATCATAAACATCAGGTGATCAAAAATGAAATGGAGCCGCACTTACTTTAAATAAAAATCCTACACTTAAAATAAGTAATGAAAAGTGTATATAATAAGATTTGTATCAATATAAAATGTTATTGCTCTCATTAGCTAGATCACTTAAACTAGTGATCACGTATAATCCATCTAAGTTAGTTGTACCTGAATTAGCGTATATTAGGCTCGTACCTAATAAAATAAAACAAGAACTTAAACCACCTAATAAAAAATAAGTCAAACCCCCTGAAGTAGCCTTTTCCGAATTTCTATATAATGTACTAAGTAAATACAATCCATAACTCTGTAGCTCAATACTTAAAAATATTGAAACTAAGTCACTTGTTGATACTAAAAATGTTGCTCCTGTCACTATAAACAATAAAATTAGAGGATATTCAATTATCTTGAATTGTTCCCCCATTTTATTCATTATTTGGCTTTTATAATATAAAAAGTTATAAAAAATTAATTTACTTAAAGAAGAATATTCAGCCAACCATACTTTACGTGGGTAAAATGCAGTTAATTGTAATATGATCGCACTAATTAAGAAAATAAAGATATGAAAAATTTGAGTTGTGCTTGTTATATGAAATAAACCTCCATATAAACCTATACCAGTACCGAGACTAGTAATAAATAAAGTGTTTATTGCTAGTAAACTAGAGTAAAGTAAAGCTATTATAACTACCCTACTATATAATATTGATTTATCTCGTCTTAAAGTGACGGCATTAGATAATATTAATAGTAAGATTGAAAAAATAATCATTCAATAAGTAAAAGACTTGAACTTTTAAACTTCATACCATTTAAATGAAACCCTTTTGTGGTTTGCTTATTTAATAGAAGCAAATAAGCAAGCATAAAAAAAGGGATCAATAAATTAAATAAATTTTGTTTTACCTTAAACTAACTTATTAAAATATATATTATATAGTTAAATATAAAAAACATATAACTTTTACAGGTATTAGTGATTTAATATAATATGTATTATATTTTGTTCATTTAGAACTAAAATATAATCCCTGTAGAAATGAAAAAAGGCCAAATTAGGTAAGAATTAAACGCAATGATATTCAATTATCATAAGTTGTTATCACATTTACATCATTATTTGGCTTTAACATAAAAAGTTATAGAAAATTAATTTACTTAATAATATTCAGATAGCCATACTTTACGAGGGTAAACCTCCATAATTATACATGACTCACCAAAGACTGATATCTTTGTGTACACATAAATGTGTATTATTACATCTAAATGTAACACCTATATATTAGGCTTAATATATATTACAATATAAATTAAGCAACATATAATAGTAAAAAAGCCATCATTAAAGCAAATAAACCTGTGGCTTCTGCAAAGGCAAAACCTAATATAGCGTATGAAAATAGTTGACCTCTTAATGATGGGTTTCTAGCCACACCTAATATTAGTGCACCGAAGACTACACCTATCCCAACACCTGCACCGATTAAACCTGTAGTTGCTAAACCTGTTCCAATAATTTTTGCTGCTTGTATCATAAATTTTATTATAAAATATCCTACGGAGGAAACCTCCATAATTATACATGACTCACTAAAAACATATATCTTTGTGGACACATAAAAAAATATATAGAAAAATATATGTAGTATACTACATAGTACTATAATAATAATAACCCTGTTATATTCCATGAAAAAAAAGGGGTTTTATTTACTAATATTAATAAAACAAAAGCTTAACACCTTTAATTAAAAATATAACTTAGTTTATAAACTAAATTGTTAGAACTATTATTTTTTATTAATCCTAACTAATTAAAAAGTTATAAGCATTAAGTTATGTAAAATAACACAATACCAATAATAAACGATTTAATTTTTAATTTATAGGTATATTAGTGTATTTACAAATAATAAATGATTAAATATTTTTATAATCTATATTATAAAAATCTATTATAAAATAAGCCCACTAAAGAACCTAAATCAAAAATAAAGCGTAGCTAAGTATAAACATACTATAATAAAACAAGACTAATGTCATTATTTTAATAAAAAAGATTATTTTTTATTAAAATCTTACTTTTTATTAAGGCATAAAGTATATAAGATATATACACGGATAAAAAAAAAGGATTTCCTTTTTTTTTTTCTTTACCCTGATATATAATTACTGTTCCTCCAATCATGATAAAAACTTTTCTATACTTACTGATTCAATCACTATAGGCATAGAACTGTGTAAAATTCCACATATTTCTGAACATTGTCCATAAAATGTTCCTTCTCTGTTAATAAGAACAGAAACTTGATTTAATCTACCTGGGTAAGCATCACACTTAATTCCCAAGGCAGGGCAAGCAAAAGAATGAATAACGTCAGCGGCTGTAACAATAAATCTCACGTGTGTTAATTCTGGAAGGATAACCCTGTTATCTACCTCTAGCATTCTTAAAGCTCCATCCTCTAAATCTGATTCTGGTACTAAGTATGAGTCAAATTCTATAAACTCATCATCTGCATTTAAAAAGTCAGGATATTGGTAACTTCAATATCATTGGTGACCTTCTGCTAATACAGACATGGCAGGATCACTAACTTCATCCATTAAATATAATAACTTAAATGAAGGGAAAGCTATTAATATTAATATTAAGGCAGGAGTAATTGTTCATATCAATTCTATTAATGTTCCATGATTTAAATATTTGTGTGATATAGGTGATTTAATACTAGTATAATTTCTAACTATAGATATCATTATTCAACCCACACCAAATAATATTATAACTAAATAAAACATAATATTATCATGTAATTCAACTAATCCTTCCATTTGAGGAGTAGCACTATCCTGAAAATAAAGACCTCAAGGCTTGGGTGTATCACAGTTGTTAAATAGACTTATATATATAAAATTTAGCATATGTATATTTTTATTTTTTTTTCTATTATTATGTTAAGTCTTAAAATAATATTAATTAAATCTTGCGCTTAGTATGCAAGTACCTATAATCAATTAAAATAAAGTACTAACCAGTAAACTTTAAAGTAAATTCGAATATTATAAATATTTTTGCAACTATAAAAATATTATAAATAAAACTTTCACTAACAGAAACCGTTAAACAGCTACCCTGCCCTAGGATATGAACCTAGATAAATAATGTTTAAGACATTATTTGTTTTACCATTAAACTAGTCAAGATCTTAAATATGTTAGAAGTATACTGTAATACCATTAATCTAATAATAGCTAGTATATATAAATATATTAAAATATATTTATTAAAACTAAAAACTAGTACAGGCTTAATATAGTTCGATTTATTAAAATACACTTTTTTTAATCTAAAAAGAATATATATTAAAAAACTAAAAAAACCAATGTCTAATTTTATATAAAGGCATATAGGTGTATATATGATTTGATAATTCATAGCAAAAACTAACTAAAGTACAAAAGTATTATAACTAAGATACTAAAGCAAAATAATTACACATGGTTTAACTGTAAGTTAAACCATATTATATGCACCAGAAGAATATATTAAAGATGAAACAGAGTAATGTAAACCATCTAAAACAGGAGCTGGATATATACCTAATATAACTGTAAATACAACTAATGTAAGTAATATAAAAAACTCTCGTTTATTAACATCACTTATGTTAACTTCAAAGAATCTACTAAATGATCCTCCAAAAGCTATTCTATTAAACATATATATAGTATATGCGGCAGAAAATACTATAGAAGAGCTAGCCAAAGCACCTAATAATGGTAATCTTTCAAAAGTACCATATAAACACATGAATTCACCTACAAAGTTTAAAGTAAGTGGTGTACCAGCATTACCTAAAGAAAGTATAAAGAATAAAATAGAGAATAAAGGCATTACTTGAGCAATACCTCTATAAAAACTAATTAACCTAGTACCAGATCTATCATATAGTACACCTCCAGCACAAATAAATAAACCACTTGAAACAAAACCGTGTGCTAACCCTAAAGCTATACCACCTTCTATTCCTTGTATACTATTGCTAAATACACCTATAAGATATACAGCTGCGTGTGATACTGAACTATAAGCTATTAGTTCTTTAATGTCTATTGTTCTTAAAGTACTAAAACTAGCGTATATAATAGTTATAACACCTATAAGGTATACAATATATGTGTAATCTATAGAAGCTTTAGGTAATAAAGGCAATATAAGTCTAAAAATACCATATAAGCTTAATTTTAATACAATGGCTGCCAAAATGATACTACCGCTTAAAGGAGACTCAACGTGAGCTTTTAACAATCAAGTGTTTAAAAAGATTGTAGGAGTTTTAACTGCAAATGCTATAAATATACCATAAAATAAATATAATTGTGTAGAATAATTAAAATTAGTCTTATACAATGCATCAAAGTCTGTTGTTCCCATTATAGAAGACATTGCTAATATGGATAACAATAAAAACAATGACCCAAATAAAGTATACAAGAATAAATAAAAACTCGCTCTCACTTTATTACTTGATCCAAATAAACCAATTAATATAAATAAGGGAGGCAATATACTTTCAAAAAAGATGTAAAATAATAGTATATCTAATACTAAAAAAACAGCCAATAGCAAACTTTCTAATAATAAAATAATTATAACAAATGATCTTACATTATCGTTGATAGAGTTTCAATTACTTAATAAAGCAATAGGTGTTATTATAGTTGTCAACATAACAAAATATATTGATAATCCATCTAAACCTAAATAAAAATCAAATGAACTTACTTGATGGTATTCTTGTACAAATTGAAACTGATTGCTACTAAAATCAAACATAATAAATACGATTAAAGAGACGAAAAGATTAATAATGGATGTGCTTAAAGCTATCGTTTTAATACGCCTTATATTTAATAAGGATAAATCATAAGACATGGCTGTTGATATGCTAAAAATACCTAACATTGGTATTAATAATAAAAGTATAAGTAACATAATATGAATGTAAAAAGAACTAATTTCCCTCAGTATCAATAATATTATTGATATTTACTAATACTATACACAACTGTATAATAGAACATAAACTTGTGATGTATAAACTTTAATTTAAAAAAAGTGTTTAACATATATAATTAGGGTTTTCATATATTAAAAAAACTAAGACACAACTTAATATTTAAAAATTTACACTTATAATAAAGCAATATTACTAGGTATTATTTCAAAACTATATAATATACAAGGAACTAAAATAACAAATGCAATAACTATAGGCAATAATATGGTTCAACAGAAAGACATCAATTGATCATAACGTATTCTAGGAAATGAAGCTCTGGCTCAAATGAAAATAAAAATCATTACACAAGATTTTATACCTAAAGTTAGACCATATAACAATCCTTCTAATAAAGGGTCAGAAAATATACTTTCATTGTGTAAATTTTCTATGTAATAATCAAAGTTAATATATTCTGTTAAATTAAACATTAAATTAAACAAAGGCAGATAATCATATAAATAACCACCTAAAAATAATATGCTAGTTAATATACAAATTAAGACTATACTAGCGTATTCAGCTAAAAAAAAGAAAACGAAAATAACTGCAGCATGCTCTGTCATAAAACCACTAACAAGTTCCGATTCAGCCTCAGCTAAATCAAATGGTGCCCTATTAGTTTCCGCAATAGATCCTATAAAGAAGATTATAAATATAGGAAATAATGGTATTATAAATCAGACAGCTCTTTGGGCTTCGATATTAACAGTAAGATTTAAACTTCCTGTTAACATTACAACAAGTAAAATAGCAGAACTTAGTATTAATTCATAACTTATTAATTGTGCTGTACTTCTAAGTGATCCTAAAAAAGCGTACTTACTATTTGCACTTCAACCAGCTAATAATATACCATATGTAGATAAAGAAGAAACGGCTAACATGTAAAGAATACCAAGATTCAAATCACTTAGACTTAAACCAGGACCATAAGGTATAACTAGGTAACCTAGTAATGAGAATATTAAAGTTATAACAGGACCCAAGAAAAATAAAGCTAAATTAGCTTGTGTTGGCGAAACATATTCTTTTAAAAGAAGTTTTAAAGCATCGGCAAATGCTTGTAAAAGACCATAGTATCCTACTATGTTAGGACCTAGTCTTCTTTGCATACTTGCCATGGTTTTTCTTTCAGCTACTGTTACATAGGCTACAGTTAGTAAAACAGGTACAGTTACCAATAGGACTTCGATGATAGAAATTAAAGTTGGATAAAATAACATTAATTTTATTGTTATATATATTTAATATAAATATAATACATTATACACGAACGTTATTATGTTATAATAAATTATATATTAAATATAACTTATAAATATACTACTTAATTTGCTATATCACAATTTAATATATTTATATTAGTTACTTATTATTATTTAGTCTAAAGCTAAAAGTAAATATATACAAGGGGGACGAGAATTCTTATCCAAGACTTGAACTTGGACCCAGATATTAGAAGTATCCTGCTCTACCATTAAGCTAATAAGAGTTAGTGTTAATAAAAAGAACTTTTTTTCTTTTAGAGAAATTATATAATATATATTGTATAGACTTTCTAATAAGTGTGATACCTATTA
>Ga0302271_10003539_pt1 | contig 13122 bp, 10 predicted proteins | sample III_Bog_N1_1_FD_198767 | JGI IMG/M metagenome (GOLD analysis project Ga0302271, IMG submission 198767) | Peat permafrost microbial communities from Stordalen Mire near Abisko, Sweden - III_Bog_N1_1 | ecosystem: Environmental > Terrestrial > Soil > Wetlands > Peat | place: Sweden: Abisko... | reverse complement strand
ATAAAATGGAAGGAAGAAAAAATTATGAGATATGGCTTGATAAAATATTCAGTGATACCACTCAGCTAACAGGTGGTATGCACGTAGATATCTCCGGGTTTATTGGTAAATATGGTCATGGAGATGAGCCGGGTCATCAAATGTCCTATTTGTACAATTATGTAGGGGCTCCATATAAAACTCAAAGGTGGGTCCACAAAATTACAAAGTCCATGTATTCAGATAAACCTGATGGGGTGAATAATAACGATGATTTGGGTCAAATGTCATCGTGGTATATTTTTAGTACGCTTGGATTTTATCCGGTTTGTCCGGGTAGTTTACAATATGTTATTGGTTCACCGCATTTTACAAAGGTAGCTGTTAAAACTGAAGCAGGTAAAGTATTCACTATTCTTGCAAAGAATGCTTCTTCAGTAAATATTTATATCCAGTCAGTCAGACTTAATGGTAAAAAATATGAATTACCCTTTATTACTCACAACAATATAATGAGCGGTGGCTTGTTGGAATTTGAAATGAGTGATAAACCTTCAAATTGGGGTGCCGGTGAAAAGCAAATAAGTAAACTGGTTGGCAATCAACTTTAATAAATTTCATTATTTCAAATTAATTATCCCATATCTGATTAAAACAGATGTGGGATTTTTTTTTGTTAAGTGTAACTTAGAAGTCTGGTACAATAATTATGACATTATAATGCATTTATAGTTTTATATATACTATTAAGTCTTTATTGTGTCCTTTTATTTGTAACCTGTTTTTTATGAAATTTCCCTTAACCTTCTTTGTCGATTTTGCCCATTTATGGTGACAACTTTTTGCTGGATATGATGGGTAGATTCCTCAAATCGTCCAAGCTCAGATCGTTTGTGATAGATCACTGCACCACCCGATTCACATCTCAAAATCATGACAGTAGAATGAGTGAGGTTTATAAAAATAAATTACTCACTACTCTGTTAATTCCGGAACATTCCGGAACAAACCATTCCTCTTAATGCATCAAAACCATTTCGAATTTCAATTGGAACCAAAAAGAAGAAATAGCTTAACGAATCATTTTATGAGAACATTGTTCCCGTTATATATGAATCAAACGGATTAATTACTGTTACCGGAAAATTACACCTGAATGCAGCCGAACCCTATTGGGATATTCTACTTCAAATCTATTGCTTATTGTGGAAAAATATTCTAGAATTTGTAGGATACCAGGCTTTAAATATTTTTGGGATTGTTCTGTAAGCCTTCGGCGAAGTACATCTTGCCTAATCAAAAAGCCCATTAAGCAGATCTTAGTTCTGTTTTTATGGGCTTTTAAAATTTAGCATAAAATCAGGTCCTGTTTAATTTCTGAAGATGAAGTAAAAGTTCATCCCTCTTTTGGCTCTTTTGGTCCGGATTGAATAAAAGATTCATTTTTTTTAACTTCGATTCTTAGCCTCATGATCGTGTCCGGTTCCTGTTTTGTACCCATTCGGTTCCCATTTGGTTCCCATTTTAAGATAATACATAGATAATACATAGATAAAACATAGATAATACATAGATAATACTTATTTATATAAATATGTATTATCTAAGTATTATGATTGCATTAAGTAAGTTTTTCGTGAATTTTACTCTAAAATGGGAGTAAAATGGGATCCAAAGGGGTGAAAACAGCAAGCGAAGAGGAAATGAATTTATTAAACTATTATTTTTTTAGGATAATAGATAAACGAATCTTTTTTGAGGGTGATAACCCGCATTGTTAGATTCGATTTAACATCTGGAAGGTTAAATTTCATGCCCTGTTACAGATTTGAATGAGAATGTTACAAGGCTAGAAAGCGGTCTAACAGATAAAGGCTAATTTTGTTCACTACAAAGAAATAATTACTAATCTTAAAATTTGTATGAAAAAACTATGGTTACTATTCGCGGTATTTTGTGCCGTATTGGTTGGATGTGGTGAAGATAATACTGTACAATTCAAAAATGAAGCTATTTTCAAACAGGGTTGGAAGTTAATATCAATGAAAACCAATGGCGTAAATGTCGTTATCTCTCCTGACTCAGTGCCTGAGTTGTTGTATTTTGGCAATCAAAATTTATGTTACCTGGCTACTCCCAAATCGCAAAACAATGGAACGAACTGGATTTATAGTGATGTTCGTACCGCATGGAATTATGACTATCCCAATAGCATTCTAAATGTTTCCGCTCTTCTTCCTGTTACCTATTATGTGGATGCGATTCTGTCCGATCGTCTTGCTTTGCATTATTATGTCTATAATACAGCAGGAAGTCTCGATAAATGTGAAAAGGAATTTAAACCACAACAAGTTAAAATCTTGAATTTAAAGATCCGACTAAACTAATAAAATAATATACAATTTAGTGTTATGAGAAAATCAATATATATTATTATTGGATTAATAATTATGAATATAGCTACTTCCTGCAAGGAAAAGGATGTTGATCTTTCACCTCAATTGACAGGGCACTGGCAGCAAAGTCAGATAAGCATAGATGGCAAAGATTCATTGTTGACAGCGGGTGAACTAAATACAAGTCTTTTCATAGAAGCTAACGGTACGTACAGGTTGTATGATGGCATACGGAATACAGAACACTCAGGAACGTGGCTGTTTTCGGATGGTGACTGGATGAATATGTCGATGGATAAACTTCAATCGACAAAGTTCGGTCAGGTATTGGTGCGTTTTACTATTTTAAAGGTTAACAGCGAATCCCTGGAACTACGGATTAAAACATTTTTGTATGAGCGTAAATTGACAGTCATGTTTAATTACATGGATCAGGATGTTACTACTGGCATGTCAGGAGAAGAATTAATGGCTTTGGATACAAAAAATAAAGAGTTACATAGCTATATATATGTATTTAAAAAAGTTAACCAGTAATTCTTACTATACGATGAAAAAAATAATATTTATAATGGTGGCATTTTTCTTGCCATTGGTGTTGTTCGGTCAAGTCAAATTAACAGGAGTAGTAAAAGATGCCAAAACCGGTGAACCAATGATCGGGGTAACAGTTAAGGTGAAATCAACCAACACCGGTTCGTTGACAGATGTAAATGGTAAATTCTCGGTAGATGTTCCGGCAAATGATGCAGCTCTTGTATTTAGTTATATCGGATACAAAAGTATAACCCTCATCCCCAAAACAGGAAAACCTATTTCGGTTGAAATGGATGAAAATCTTGAAATGTTGGATGAGGTGGTAGTAGTGGGATATGGAACTCAGAAAAAAGAATCGATGGTTGGTGCTATCTCAAGTATCAAGTCACAATCGTTGGTTTCTTCCCCTGTTTCGAACCTGACACAGGCACTTGCCGGTAAAGCAACAGGTGTATCGGTGGTACAGCAGTCCGGTGAAATTGGCAGGGACGAGGCCTCCATTTTTATTCGGGGGAAGGCGACCTTTAACGATAAAAATGCTCAGCCTTTAATAGTAGTGGATGGTATCATCCGCGAAAGTTTTGCCCAAATTGACGCTAACGAAGTGGAAAGCATAAATATTTTAAAAGATGCTTCTGCCACAGCCGTGTTCGGGGTTAAGGGTGCTAACGGGGTTATTATTGTAACTACCAAACGTGGACTTACAGGAAAAGCACAAGTGTCATTTTCAGCACAAACGGCTATTAATTCGCCTATGCGCCTTCATACTCCCATCGATGCTTATCGCACCGCATTGTTAAAAGTTGAAGCAAACGATAATGGTGGCAATGTTTCTGAATATAGTGCTTCTCAATTAATGAATTACAGAACAAAGAGTTCGCCTTTTACCGAACCGGATGTCGACTGGATGAATGAAATCGTAAAGCCTTATTCAATGCAGCAACAATACAATGTTAATGTCAGGGGAGGTTCAAAGACAGTACGCTACTTTATCTCAGCAGGCTATTTTAATCAGGACTCTCCACTAAAACAGGATAATATTACTTCATACAGGCGCTATAACTTCAGGTCGAATTTAGATATAGATGTTACCAGGGATTTGAGCTTTTCGTTGAGTATGGGGACCCGTATTGAGAATAGAAAATATATTTCTTCCATGTTTTGGAGTTCATGGGATATTTATCATTTAGCGTTTGCTCAATCGGGTCGTCAATATCCAATGTATAATATGAATGGGTCATACTCTCCGACTAATTTATTTGCCTCGATTTTAGATTCGGGGACTGCAACCGATGACCGCACTGTATTGGAAACATCGTTTAATACACAATATAAAATGGATTGGATGTTAAAAGGATTATCGTTAAGAGGACAAGTCGCTTACGACGATAACAGTAACCATCCAAAAATGTATAATCAGCAGGCAGCTACCTATGAGTATATTTATCCGACAGATACGTATATTAAGAAACAGGATCAGAAGACGATTGCTTATAATTGGGATGATGTTCATAATTCACGGAAACTTTATTTTGAAACCGGACTATCGTATATCCGCGATTTTGGAGTGCATAACCTGACCGGCCTGGCATTATACAACGGGTCGCTCAGTGGGGTAGATAACAATCAATTTAGGGCCACGTTGGGTTATATAGGCCGAATTACTTATAATTATGACAAAAGATATCTTGCTGAAGTAAATCTCGGAATTAACGGATCTGAAAATTTTGCACCTGAGAAAAGATGGGGTGTCTTTCCAGCTTTTTCGTTGGGTTGGATTGTCTCAAACGAAAAATTCTGGCAAAACAGTCCTATCTATAATGTGATAAATAATTTTAAGCTGAGAAGTTCACTCGGATGGGTTGGAAATGACCGGTGTTGGGATAATAACGGGAATGAGCTTCGTTTTCAGTATTTGCAAACCTATAATACAACCGGTGGGTATATGTTTGGTGATAATGCTGCATCAGGCATCTCACAAGGGGATATTGCCAACAAAACGGTTACCTGGGAAAAAGCACGAAAACTGAATATTGGTTTTGAAACGGCTTTATTTAATAACCTGTTTATTCTTACGGGAGATTACTTTTTCGAATACAGGTGGGATATATTATCACCTGTTGCAAGTAAACCAGACTATGTCGGAGCAAATTTTGTGTATGGAAATATAGGATCTACCCAGAATCAAGGATTTGAAGCGGAACTCACTCACAACTTTAAAGTAAATAAAAATTTTTCATATAGTGTCAAAGGCAATTTTAGTTTTGCCAGGAATAAGATACTTGAAAAAGGTACGGGCGATGGAACTCTATTGTATCAACGTGATGAAGGATATTCCATTGATATGTTTAAAAAATATGTAACGTTGGGGTACTTTCAGACTTATGATGAAATTGAAAAAAGTCCTTCACAATTAGGGCTCTCGGGTAATAATGACGTTAGGCCGGGTGACTTAAAATACAAGGATATAAACGGAGATGGGGTTATTAACGAGAAAGATATGGTTCATGTGGGTTTTCCTTCTACCCCTGAAATTCAATATGGAATTACCCTGGGTATTAAATGGAAAAATTTCGATGCAACCTGTCTTTTCCAGGGTTCTGCAAATGCCTCATTCGATAAAAACTGGGATATTATGTGGGCATTCTCAAACAATGCGAATGTCTTTCCCCGTCATTGGTATTATTGGACACCTGAAACAGGAAATACCCGGTCACAATACACACAGTTGTACGGACATTATCAGAACAATGAAGCCGGGGCAGACTATACACTCTCAGATGCCAGATATATTCGATTAAAGAACATTGATCTCGGTTATACCTTCACTAAAAATGTAATCCCGTTTATAAGTAATATGCGTGTTTATATTACGGCTGTTAACTTGATTACATGGTCTAAAGAGAAAGATTTAGATCCCGACAACCGAAATGATCGTGGTGGTTTTATGCCTCCATCGAGGACAATAAATGTTGGTGTGAATGTTAATTTTTAAAATAAGGACTAAAATGAAAAACAGACTACTGTACTTAATATACTCAATAAGTATTATCTCAACAATATCGTTTACTGCTTGTAAAGATTTTCTGGAACAAGCGCCTAATCTTAATATGGATGAAGAGAAAGTGTTTGGCAATTATGATAATGCCTATAAATTTCAGGCCGATATTTATACAAACCTGAAGAAAGGCTTTAGTGTCCTGGGCTCATTTCAGGGTGCTCCTATTGCCTGTGCTACCGATGAAGCTGAAGGAAGTGCGGGTTGGCATACTTCCAACAACCTCAATGTAGGTGCATACGATGGAATTGACAATGTGATCAGCAATGACTATGCAGGTATCCGTAAAGCGAACTTATTTATATCAAAGATAAATGCCATTCCCTTCCCTTCTGTTGAAGTTAAGAACCAAATGGTGGGTGAAGTTTATTTTCTGAGGGCATTTTATTTTCATGATGTAATTAAACGGTATGGAGGTATGCCGATCATGACTGATCTGTTTCTTTATCCGAGCGATAATTTAAATGCTCCCCGGGCTAGTTACAAGGATTGTGTCGATAATATTCTGGCGGATTTGAATACAGCTATTCCAATGTTGTCTTCAGTGGTTGAAGATAAATCAATAGGCCGTGTTACAAAAGGGGCCGCTATGGCTTTGAAATCGAGAGTATTGCTTTATGCTGCAAGTCCGTTGTGGAATAAAGAATTTACCAATAGCGATAAATGGAAATTAGCAGCCGATGCGGCTATGGATGTAATTAATCTGGTATCCGATGGATCACCTGTTTATTCACTATATAATACCGGTGCAGGAGCAACCGATTACGAACAACAATTTTTTATTCGTCCTCCTGAAAACAAAGAAGTGATATTTTGGTTCAACGATTCTCCCAAAAAATTCGGGGATGATGAAATCGTAATATGGGCTCCTGCAGGTGATGGTTTCCTGAATGGTGCCGGTGCTGTATTGCCAACCCAGAATTTCGTGGATCTGTTTGAGATGGCTAACGGTAAAACTATTGATGAAGCCGGTTCGGGTTATGACCCTCTGAATCCTTATGTCGGAAGAGACCCTCGCTTTTATAAAACTGTTATCTTTAATGGTTCAACCTGGCAAGGCATTTCGATAGAAACATTTATCGGAGGTAAACACAGACCAAAAATAACAGATTGTAAAACCGGTTACTTTGTCCGTAAGTATTTACCTGAAACTGTAAAGCCATCCACTTCAACAGCCTCCTTTCATAACTGGCAATATATCCGGTTGGCTGAAGTGTACTTAAATTACGCAGAAGCCATCAACGAGGCTGAAGGACCGGACAAGGCATACTTCTATATGAATTTAATCCGAAAACGCTCGAATATGCCTGAATTACCATCTGAACTTACTCAGAATCAAATGCGCGAAGATATAAAAAGAGAGAGGGCAATTGAACTATCATTCGAAGAAAATCGCTGGTGGGATGTCCGCAGATGGATGGATGGAGAAAAATACTTCAAAGGACCATTCTATGGTATGGATATTACAAAAAACAGTGATGGTACATTCACTTATAATAGAACCCTTTTTGAAACCAGGATATATTCTTCAAAAATGAATTTATACCCTATACCTATCAGCGACATGAACAAAAATTCACTTTATATTCAAAACCCGGGTTGGTAATTAATGATTTAGTTATATGAAAATAAGTCTGATTAACTATATTCCCATAGCTATTTATTCCTTAAATTGAATAAGCAATTGATATGAAAAAAAAATATAATAAAATAAGAAAGTACCTGTTGGTGATTTTATTTGCAGGCTTTTCAGTTCCTTATATGGTAGCTCAAAGCAATGATAAAATTGAGCTGACGACTATTCATGGAACAGTTGTAGATAAAACCGGAAAAGCTATATCGAATGTTTCGGTGTCGATCCTGGATGCATTTATGCAATCGTTTACAAATGATCAGGGTAACTTTACCATACAAGTCCCTGAAAAAAGTGTCCTTTATTTCAGTAAACAAGGCTTTATAGCTCAAAAAAAAGAAGTAAACAAACAGAATCTGACATTTAGCGTAGTTCTATTGCCTGAAAGAGAGGAGTTTCAATATCAAACCGGTTACGGTACACGCAAACTCTCTGAATTGACAACGGCAGTATCGGTTATATCAGCGAATGATTTAAGCAGATCTTTTGTTACCTCAACAGAGACTGCTTTAGCTGGCAAAGCAACCGGATTAACAGTATTAAGTAATGTGGGTAAAGAGCCCGGATTTGAATCGAATAGTATTTACATTCGGGGAATTGGAACTGAAAATGGGATGCGTTCACCTTATATACTGGTAGATGATGTAGAACGTGGAATTGGTCAGATGGATGTCAATGAAATTGAATCGGTTTCCATATTAAAAGATGGGGCTTCCAATGCACAATATGGACAACGAGGCGCCAATGGTACCATTCTGATAACCACCAAACGAGGTTTCATCGGGAAACCTGAAATAGAATTTATTTCTCAATTAGGAATACAAAAACCAACGAATCTTCCCGCATTTTTAAATTCAAAAGAGTATGTTACTCTCTATGATAAAGCTTTACAGAATGATGGTTTGTCACTTCCGACGGATAGTAAATATAACCCAACCATGTATGATGGAACTCAGAATCCACTGCTTTATCCGAATATAAATTGGTACAATGAATTCTTAAATAAAACAGCACCTCAACAACAATATAAATTAATGTTTCGGGGAGGAACTGATTTTATTCGTTATTTTATGCTTTTCAGTTATTTAGATCAAAGCGGATTGTATAAACACACCTCTGAAAATAAAGGCTATAACACCAATATCGATTACAATCGTTTCAACATACGTACCAATTTAGATGCCAGTGTCACAAAGTCTTTACTCGTATCATTGGATTTGGCCGGTTCTATGGAAAATAAAAATATGCCGAATTCATCTGCAGGTGATATTTACAATACTCTGTCCTCATTGACTCCCAATGCAATGCCAATTCAATACAGTGATTCTATGTTGGGCGGAACGTCCCAGTATCAGAAGAATCCTTTGGGAATGATAGCCCGAACAGGTAACCGACAGGATCGTGCTATCACCATGCAAATAAAGGCAAAAGCAGTTCAACAACTGGACTTTATTACTGATGGTTTAACTGCCGAAGCAGCACTGGGTTATAACGGGAATACCACGTATGGTTTGATGCGTTCCCGTACATATGCTACCTATGAGTCACAATCTGATGGAACTTATACCCGATATGGTGAAAATTCAGATATTTCTCTTGGTATGTCCTCCACTAATCAGGGGTTTACTTATCTGCTGAACTTTTACGGTGGTCTCAAATATAATAAAATATTCGGACAACATGGAGTAGGAGGAAGTCTTCGTTATTATCAGGCACAAACCTTTATTCGGGGAGATAATCCTCCTTATGGCAAATTAGGAATGAATGGTGGTGCAAACTACAACTTTGACAAGCGTTATTTCCTCGATTTTAGTTTTTCCTATGATGGGTCCGATGAATTTGCTGCAGGGCATCGTTTTGGATTTTTCCCTGCTGTATCAGGTGCCTGGTTGATCTCCAATGAAGATTTTCTGAAAGATAACCATACAATTAGCTTTTTGAAGTTGCGTGCTTCTTATGGAGAAGCCGGAAATTGTAAAACTTCTGGTTTAGACCGTTATGCGTATGAATCACATTGGTCAGGATTCGAAAATTCATCAGGAGGTTATATTTTTGGAACTGGGTTTGCCTGGAGTAACGGGGCCTGGGAAGGCAGAATTTCAAATCCTGACTTAACATGGGAAACAACCCACAATTATAATGTTGGTGTTGATATATCATTGCTGGATAAACTCACATTCAATTTGGATGGATTTATACACAATCGTAATAATGTTATCCTGGCGTTGGTTAATTCATCTCCACTTATTTTGGGAGCTACTGCACCGTATGCTAATACAGGATCAGTACTTAACAAAGGATTTGAAGCAGGTGTAACGTATAAAAACAATATCAATGATTTGAATTTCTTTTTACAGGGAAATGTTTCATTTGCCCGAAACAAAATTACTAAAACGGATGAAGTGGATGGCTTGCCCGATAACCTGAAACGCACAGGATATTCGGTAACTCAACAAAGAGGGATGCTTGCCACCGGTTATTATAAAAACCAGGAAGACATTGATAAAAGTCCCTATAATGCACTTTATAAAGTTCGGCCCGGTGATATAAAATACCAGGATGTGAATGGGGATAATATTATTAACTCTTTGGATGAAGTGGCAATTGGCTCTCCTTCTGTTCCGGAATGGACATTCGGACTTAGCGCAGGGGTGGATTATAAAGGTTTTGACATCTCGTTTTTAGTGTCTGCATTTGCCGGAAGAACTGTCTATCTTAATAATAGTGCCGTTTGGTTACTTAAAGATAACGGGAATGCAACTGCTTTAGCTTACGGAGCATGGGAAGCAGGAGTAAGGGAAGATGATGCCACTTACCCGCGTCTTACAACAGAATCAAATACGAATAATTATCGAAGTTCATCATATTGGATGAAAAATGGAAATTTTCTACGATTGAGTAACCTTGAAGTTGGATATTCATTTTCAGGGAAATGGCTGAAAACTACTAAGATTAAAGAACTACGAATTTACGCTAACGGACAGAATCTTTTCACTTTGGATTATTTATCTGATTATAACCTCGACCCTGAAGTTGTAAATGCAGGTATTACCGGCTATCCAAATATGAAATTATTCAATATAGGTCTCAATGTAAAATTCTAAACATAATAATATACTATGAAACGAATTACAATAATTCTTACAATATTTCTTCTGTTTATAACAGGATGTATTTCTCTTGATAAAGATGTAGATACAAATTTGACAAAAGATGCCGTATTTTCAGATGAACGTTATGCCAGTGGTTTTTTAAACAGTGCTTACCGTGAAATTATAAATGGGTACAACCGCATTGATAATGCCATGTTTGCTTGTGCAAGCGACGAAGCTATTTGTTCCAACTCAGCATCAAGTGTCCATGCTTTTAACAATGGTGCCATTAACCAGGCATATAATCCTGAAGCTGATGTCTGGAAAAATATGTATACCGGTATCCGTAAAACCAATATGTTTCTCGGCGAATTAAACAATACGATTAAAACTGCAGGTTTGATTGATAAAAACAGCATAAGCATAGCCAACTATAAACGAATGAAAGGAGAAGCCTACTTTTTAAGGGCTTATTACCATTTTGAATTAGCCAAACGTTGGGGAAACATTCAATTAGTGGACACAGTGTTAACTGAAGAATCATCACTAGCGGTAAAACAGAGTACTTTTACCGAAGCCATCCGGTTCATTGTTAAAGATTGTGATACCGCTATGGTTTATTTACAAAACCCGCTGTTGGCAAAATCACAACCTATTACTGTTGATAATTATGGACGGGCTACTACTGCTTCTGCTATAGCCCTGAAATCACGTGCATTACTCTATCTGGCAAGTCCCTGGAATAATTCTGTCGAAGATAAGAAATTATGGAAAGATGCAGCCGATGTGGCAATTGCCTTTATTAATTCAGTCAACGGAAGCTCAAATCTCATAGCTTTGGATCCTGCGGTCTTTTCTGCAGCCATGCCAACCATTTCTTATATCTCCATACCTTATGACAAAGAAGTGCTTTTTGCTACCGGTTACGATAACCGGAATGATATTGAAATAAACAATTTGCCGATAAGTTTTTCGGGAAAAGGTTACACCAATCCCACACAGGAATTAATCGATTGTTTTGATCCGATAAAAGGTAAATCAATTGATCCTATGAATCCGTATGCCAATCGCGACAGACGTTTTAATCTTTATTTTTATTTTAATGGACAAAAACCATTAACTACCCGAACAGATACTGTCTTTACATATGTTGGAGGAAAGGATGGACTTGGAAGATCTTCCACAGCAACAAAAACTGGATATTATATGCGTAAGTTTACTAACTTTTCGCTTAATCTTTCTAAAGGTGAAACCTCGCGACGTGCATGGATCCATTTTCGTTTTGCTGAAATTCTGTTGAATTATTGCGAAGCTCAAAACGAATACTTAGGATCTTCGGACGATGATATTGTTTCCGATGCAACTATATATGACCAGTTAAACAAACTTAGAACACGTGGAGGAGTTGCAACTTATGCAACCGGATCTTTAACAAAAGGCAAAATGCGTCAGGCTATCCACAAAGAACGAAGGGTGGAATTAGCTTTCGAAGAACATCGTTTTTGGGATGTACGACGATGGAAAGAAGGAACTCTCTATTTTAACGGAACAATTCATGGAATGCAAATTAGCAAAAATACAGATGGTAAATACAGTTACGCTGTTATTGGTGTCGAAAACAGAGTATACAGCCCAAAGATGGATTGGTACCCAATACCCTATACTGAATTACTTAAAAATCCGAAACTAAAACAAAACCCACTGTGGTGATCATCTATACAATCATAATTTAGTGATCAGGGCTGTGATTGTGATTTCCATCAAAAATAAAACATTAAGAAAGTAAACAATAACTAATTCTAGATTAACTATTCGAAAGATGGTTTATGGTTGACAAAACTAAAAAAATAAACATATGAAACATATATCTAAATTAATCGTAGTCATTTTTGTGGGGATTTTTGCTATAGCCTGTGATTATGACCGGAATGAAGGTTTTGATGTCCGGTCACCTCAGGCAGTAATCGTTGCCGATACTATTCTGGCAGCTAAGGGCTCTGTCGTGACCTTAAAAGCCACACTGACCGATGAAAGCGGTCTTAAATCTTACAATCTGCAGTATACCGACTGGGATTTAAAAGAAGAAAAAGTAAGAATAAACGAAACCGAATTTCCCAAAACGTATGAATTCAGGGCAAACGTGATAATTCCGGATTCAGCGAAACAATCGTGGATCGAAAGTTATCAAAAAAATGATGGAACGACCTTTAATGTAACACAGACTTATCATAAAATATCTTTGACATTTTTTGATGCTGTAAATAATTCGAATGTAGTTTATTTTTATATTAAAATACTACCATAATTTTATTGTTTTGTTGTAACTACTCTCAATATTTTCTTATTTAAAATCACGCGAAGTGAACTCAAAATCAGCATGAAAATACGACCTCTGTTTTTATCTTTCATAATTTCATTCTTTATAAT
>Ga0302271_10003538_pt1 | contig 13131 bp, 6 predicted proteins | sample III_Bog_N1_1_FD_198767 | JGI IMG/M metagenome (GOLD analysis project Ga0302271, IMG submission 198767) | Peat permafrost microbial communities from Stordalen Mire near Abisko, Sweden - III_Bog_N1_1 | ecosystem: Environmental > Terrestrial > Soil > Wetlands > Peat | place: Sweden: Abisko... | reverse complement strand
GCAAAGCTATTGCAGCTTGGAAAATAGGCTAACTTAACAATTGAAATACTAATATTATTGTTAAGATTATCAATTAACCTAGTCGAGATGTTTTTTATTATTTACAGATTCCTAAATCTATTATTCTCTTTTGGTATCAAGATTTAAAACAATATCATAATATGGCTTGAAATATCACAAAAATGAAGAGAACAGTTAGCTAATTTTTCATTGAAACTAGCTCTGTTAAAGTAGTTTGATAGAGATATTTTAATCTTATGATTTTCACTAGCTTAAGAATATTGTTTGAGTATTGAAAGAGGCTCATATGATTGTTGTAGATAACTAATTAAATCAATTTATGTCTCTTTGATTATTTTTATTATTAAGAAACATAGATAATTAAATTCATTGATATTGCTAGTAAGAAAATTGCATATCAAAAATTCACAGCAACAAATTTTTGGTGGGGAATTGTTTCTCCTTCAATCGTAAAGGCGACAATCAAAAGAACAGAGGGACCATTCAATTTAGAGGTGAAGCACTTACATAAATAAAAAGAAGAAATTTTTTTAAATAAATCCAATAAAAAGAAGAAAGTAAAAAGAAATGTTTGGAACTGCTTTTACATAATAATCTAGCAGTGGAGCTAGTGGAGGGTTTTTTGGAGGCGGAAATAATAATACTGATACATAAGGAAGAAGCATCTTTGCAGGAAGCATGGGGGGAAGTGGATAATCTCTTTTTGGGGGTTCAACTAATCCTCTTGTTAGTGGATTCGGAAATAATAAAAACCAAGGTAAAAACCACATTTTAGAAATAAAAAACTTGAAATGAGAAGAAAATGAGAGTTCACTTCTTAAAATATATTTTGAGGATTTTTCATATTTTTAGCTGATATTTTTTTCTTTGAAGGAGGAGGACTTTTTGGTGGATCATAGCCTGCTTAATCAGTTGGAGGTGGGCTATTTGGAGGATAATAGTAACAATCATCATAAAGTATCTAAGGAGGTGGTGGTCTCTTTGGTGGTTAGGTTACATCAGGAGGTAGTGGCCTTTTCAGTGGAGCTGTAAGTACTAATTAGCCTTCACCATTTAGTTTGAATGGACCTAATTAGCCTTTTGGAGGACTATTTGGAGGTAAAAATTTGATATTTTTCAAGGCTGCTTAATCTTATTTCTTATTTTTTTGATGCTTCAAAGGAGGAGAAGCTTAACCCAATAATGGAGGTTTGTTTGGAGGAGGACAGACATTTGGTTAGCCTTAAAGCATTGGACTTGGAGGAAATAGAACTAATGGAATAAGTGGCTAGACGAGCTAATTCGGAGCTTTTGGAGGAAGTGCCCAACCATAACAAGGAGGAGGACTGTTTGGAAGTAATTTAAAGATTCTTTTGAGTGTTTTAATTATTTTTCATCTTTTTTTAATGTTATTTCCATTAAGCTATGTCAAATGCTGGAGGACAAGGACAATCAACTGGTGGACTTTTTGGTACTCCTGCTGCATCTATAGGAGGAGGGCTATATGGAGGATAACTGCAACAGACACAACAACCATAATCTGGTGGTGGTGGTCTTTTTGGGATGCCTTCTTAGACTAATAATACAGGAGGAGGACTATTTGGTGTCAATACCAACAACACTACAGGTGGTATACTTGGAGGTGGTAATACCGGAGGTGGATTGCTAGGTGGTGGATTCAATATGAGTAACAACAAAGCAAGTCTACTAGGAGGATTAAATAGCAACACTAATCAAGGAAGCATTGGTTTAGGATTCAATAATCAAATGGTGGGTAGTTTTGGTTAGAATAATAATAATGTTGCACAACCTTTTGTGGCTAATAGATCTGGCAATGACTCACTGTGTTACAAATCCAGTGAGAAATTTTTTGTGTATTCAATATCCAATAGATCTGATAAATGTATCCTTGAGATAGCTCTTATCTAACGAAAAATGGTTAAAGCAGGATAACTCTAGCCTAATCCTGAAATTGGAATTCCTTTAACTATTGAATAAGTTCCATAATAGCAAGGAGGATTATTAGGAGGAGGAGACTAAAATATGCAATAAGCTGGAGCTCTTGGAGGAGGTGGTTTGTTTGGGGCTGCTCCTCAACAATAACCAGGAAGTCTTTTTGGAGCTTAGCCAACTGCATCTTCTCAAGCTATTGGATGCGGTGGGCTCTTTGGATAGCAGAAATAAAACTAACCTGGTTCATTTGGAGGTCTCTTTGGGCAAAGTAAACAATAAAATTTACCAAAAATTTATTTTTTATTTTTAAATAATATTGTTTTCCTTTTTTTCTTCAGCTCCTTCTACTAATTCTGGAGGATTGCTGGGTAATACTATATAAAGTGGTGGATTATTCGGATAATAGACGTAGGCTTCCTAACCAGGATCGTTATTTGGAGTAACTGGATTAGGATAATAACCAGTTCCAGCAACTGGAGGAATAATATATGAATCTCAATATCCTCTACAAACTGGAGGTCTTTTCGGGGGATAACCCTAATAGCCTGCTTAAGGTGGTTTATTCGAAGCATTCCCAGGTCCTTCAACTGGAGGAGGATTATTCGGTGGTCCAACAGCTTCTCCTTCTCTAAATGCAGGGTTTTCCTTAGGAGGAACAAATACCACAACTGGAGGAGGATTATTTGGAAACTCAACTTCAACAAATCAACCTGCAACTGGAGGACTTTATGGTGGTTAATCTTAACCCACAGGAGGACTTTTCGGAGCTTCTGCCTAATAAACTGGTGGATTATTTGGTTAAACAACTACTTCTGGAGGTCTTTTTGGATAAATTACCTCAACAAATAATGCCTAAACAAATTTGACTGGAGGTTAGTTTGGTGCTACCTAAACATCATAATTTGGATATGCAAGCTCTCAAATATCTGATCAAGTTGGCAGATAATATCAAAGTTTACTGAGTTTCTTAGAAATAACTAGCTAATAAGAAAAACAAAAACCAATCTTAGACGAAGATTTGGAAGCGAGATGGGTGTATGGTAAATCAAGAGATTCAGATAGTTTGGAGTATTACTAAAAACGAGAAGGTGATAAACAAAAGGAAAGTGCTTTTACTGCTAGTGAATATTAAGTTCTCTATGGATATTAACAAAAGCAAAAGAAACTTGGTTAATTCAAGAAATTAGCTCTAAGAGATGAGAATGATAGGAAAGAAGATATTAGAAAAACATTCTCCGCATTCACTGGAGGTAAATAATAAGATTTAGGATAAAAGTTGAAATCACAGTCAATCGATGTTAATCGTGTGACTGATAAGTCAGAGAGACTATCAACATCTTCTTAAGAAGCTAATATCATTTAATAAATGGAAAATTGTTTAGACTTCATTAAATAAGGGTCAAAATTAAGAGTCAAAATACCATTCAAACCTAGATACACTTATGGCGATGTTAAGAATTATATTTTGGAGGCAATTATTGATAATGATCTTACTCTTGAGGGAGCTAGGTAGTTTCGTCTGCAAGCACGCCTTAAGGGATCAAATTAACCTCCAAAGTCTCTCAAAGAAAATGAGAGAATTCTATCTTCTACAATCTACTCTAGTATTGACTACATCGAACTCGTTGAAAAAGCAGGATGCATTGATTAATCTTTGAATAATAGTGTGATATATGACTAGAATATCTTGGAAAATAGTTACCAATCTGGAAGAAACAATCTAGAGATAGATGATACAATTACATAAAATGCAGCTGCTGCTCCAGTTCAAAAACGAATTAATATTCCTTCTGAATTCAAAGTCTCTCCAAGCAGAGAAACACTTGAAAAGTTTGGAGACAGTGCTCTTTAAAGGGTAGAAAACTTCAGTATTGAGAATAGTTTTGTGAAGATTGCATTTGAAGATCCGATAAATCTTCTGAATGCTGACCTAACTGGACTTTTCTTTGGAGAAAATAAAATTTCCATTGAAGGTGTCCCGAGTGCAGATTGCATAAATAAACCTTGTGTTATTCAATTCTTGAAATTCGGGTAGAAACAACTTGATGATAAAAAGACCCCTCTTGAAGTCTAAAGACTTGTTGAGAAATTAGTCAGGAAAATGAATCTCTATCTAGTTAAGCCTTATGATGTTAAAACTACCTGTTTAATCTACAAACAAGAGAGTTTCAACTGATCTCTGGTGGCACAAATATAAACCAAAAAGATCTGATTATTATTTTATATTTTATTAATACTTTATGTATGAACTTTATCTTTATTCACAAAATCAAAGACATTCTTATTTTAACAATTATTTTTTTAAATTGACTTTAAGCCTTCTCGTCAGTAATACAAGTTAAACAATAAATCTTAATTTGTGTATTTTTAATGGCTCCATAATTATAAAAATCTTAAAAAGACTTTAATTCCTTTTCTTTTCTAAGTTTATCTCTTATAAAAAAATAATCTATTTAGTTTGCTTATTTTCAACAGGGCTTCTTGAAATAATTGGAAGACTGAAGATTCAGATGAATCTTTCGATATTTTAATTCCAATCAAAAAGCAAATTTTATCTTATTTGTTTGATAAAACTCCATATTGAAAAAATTAATTGAATCCTCCAAACAACTCATTTATTCTCAAAAGCCATTAAAATTTAGAACACATTTCATTAAAATCTTTGTTAACCTACTGAAAAGGCTTTTTTTATTTACAGTTTTCCTAAAATCTACTATTCTTATTTTTGTATTCAGATTTAAATCAATTGTTTAATATGGCTTTAATTCTCACAGCTATGAAGAGAACAACTAACTATTTTTTTTCATTAAAACTAATTCTTTTAAAGTAGTTTGATAGAGATTTTTTGTATTTTAATCTATTTATCTTTACTAGCTTAAGAATATTTATGGGAGACACTCACGTATTTATATTTGAGTATTGAAAGAGACTCATATGAATGTTTTAGATAACTAATTAAATCAATTTATGTTACTTTGATTATTATTGTTATTAAGAAACCTAGAAAATTAAATCCATTGATATTGATAATAAGAAAATCGCACATCAAAAATTCTAAGCGACAAATTTTTGGTGGGGAATTGTTTCTCCTTCAATCTTAAAGGCGACAATCAAAAGAACAGAGGGACCATTCAATTTAAGAGGTGAAGCTCTTACATAAATAAGAAGAAGAAAAATAATAAAAATAAATCCAACAAAAAAAAGAAAGTAAAAGGAAATGTTTGGAACTGCTTTTACATAATAACCTAGCAATGGAGCTAGCGGAGGGCTTTTTGGAGGTGGAAATAATAATACTGATACATAAGGAAGAAGCCTCTTTGGAGGAGGCATGGGGGGAGGTGGATAATCTCTTTTCGGGGGTTCAACTAACCCTCCTGTTAGCGGATTCGGGAATAATAACAACCAAGGTAAATTGACATTTTAGAAATAAATAACTTGAAATGAGAAGAAAAGGAGAGATAATTTTTTAAGAGATATTTTACTAATTTTTCATATTTTTCAACTGCTATTCTTTTCTTTTAGGAGGAGGACTTTTTGGTGGATCATAGCCTGCTTAATCAGTTGGAGGTGGGCTATTTGGAGGATAATAGTAACAACCACCATAAAATACCTAGGGTGGTGGCGGTCTCTTTGGTGGTTAGGGAACATCAGGAGGTGGCGGTCTCTTTGGTGGCTAGGGAACAACAGGAGGTGGTGGCCTTTTCGGTGGAGGTGCAAGTACTAATTAGCCTTCACCATTTAGCTTGAATGGACCTAATTAGCCTTCTGGAGGACTATTTGGAGGTAAAAAAATTTGATATTTTTCAATTCTGTTTAATCTTATTTCTAAATGTTTTTGTGATGCTTCAAAGGAGGAGGAGCTTAACCCAACAGTGGAGGTTTATTTGGAGGAGGACAGACATTTGGTTAGACTTAAAGCATTGGACTTGGGGGAACTAACACTGGTGGTACAAGTGGCTAGACGAGCTAATTCGGAGCATTTGGAGGAGGTGCCCAACCATAACAAGGAGGAGGACTGTTTGGAAGTAATTTAAAGATTCTTTTGAGTGTTTTAATTATTTTTCATCTTTTTTTAATGTTATTTTCATTAAGCTATGCCAAATACTGGAGGACAAGGACAATCAACTGGTGGCCTTTTTGGTACTCCTGCTGCATCTATAGGAGGAGGGCTATATGGAGGATAACTGCAACAGACACAACAACCATAATCTGGTGGTGGTGGTCTTTTTGGGATGCCTTCCTAGACTAATAATACAGGAGGAGGACTATTTGGTGTCAATACTAACAACACTACAGGTGGTATACTTGGACGCGGTATTATCGGAGGTGGTGGAGGTCTCCTCGGAGGATTAAATAACAATAACAATAATCAAGGAAGCACTGGTTTCGGATTCAATAATCAAATGGTGGGTAGTTTCGGTCAGAATAATAATAATGTTGCACAACCTTTTGTAGCTAAAAAATCTGCTAATGAGTCGTTGTCAAGCAAGCCCAGTGAGAAGAATTTAGTGTATTCGATATCAAATGGATCTGATAAATGTATTCTTGAGATAGCACTTGTCTAACGAAAAATGGTTAAAACTGGATAACTCTAGCCTAATCCTCAAAATGGAATTCCTTAACTTGGATAAGCTCAGTAATAACAAGGAGGTTTTTTCGGAGGAGGAGGAGGAAACTAAAATTTGCAATAAACTGGAGTATTTGGAGGAGGTGGTTTGTTTGGGGCTGCTCCTCAACAATAACCAGGAAGTCTATTTGGAGCTTAACCAGCTGCATCTTCTCAAGCTATGGGAGGCGGTGGGCTCTTTGGATAGCAGAAATAAAACTAACCTGGTTCATTTGGAGGTCTCTTTGGGCAAAGTAAACAATCAAATTTAGCAAAATTTTAATTAATAATGTTTTTCTTTTTTTTCTTCAGCTCCATCGACTAATTCTACATAAAGTGGTGGATTATTCGGATAATAGACGTAGGCTCCATAACCAGGATCGTTATTTGGAGTAGCTGGAGTAGGATAATAAGCCGTTCCAGCAACTGGAGGAATATTTTATGAATCTCAATCTCTACAAACCGGAGGTCTTTTCGGGGGATAACCCTAATAGCCAGCTTAAAGTGGTTTATTCGGAGCTCTTCCAGGTCAATTAAATGGGGGAGGATTATTCGGTGGTCCTACAGCTGCTCCTTCTCTAAATACAGGGTTTTCCTTAGGAGGAACAAATACCACAACTGGAGGAGGATTATTTGGAAACTCAACTTCAACAAATCAGCCTACATCTGGAGGATTTTTCGGTGGTTAATCTTAACTCACAGGAGGACTTTTCGGAGCTTCTGCCTAATAAACTGGTGGATTATTTGGTTAAACAGCTACTTCTGGAGGTCTTTTTGGATAAATTACTTCCACAAACAATGCCTAAACAAATTTGACTGGAGGTTAGTTTGGTGTCACTTAAACATCACAATTTGGATATGCAGGCTCTCAAACATCCGATCAAGTAGGCAGATAATATCAAAGTTTACTGAGTTTCTTAGAAATAACTAGCTAATAAGAATAAACAAAACCAATCTTAGACGAAGATTTGGAAGCAAGATGGGTGTATGGTAAAGCAAGAGATTCAGATAGTTTGGGGTATTATTAAAAGCGAGAAGGTGATAAGCAAAGCGAAAGTGCTTTTACTGCTAATGAATATCAAGTTCTCTATGGATATTAATAAAAGCAAAAGGAACTTGGCTAATTCAAGAAATTAGCTTTAAGAGGTGAAAATGATAGGAAAGAAGATATTAGAAAAACATTCTCCGCATTCACTGGAGGGAAATAATAAGATATTGGATAGAAGTTGAAATCACAGTCAATTGAGGTTACACGTGTGACTGCTAAATCAGAGAGACTATCAACATCTTCTTCTTAAGAAGCTAATATCATTTAATAAATGGAAAATTGTTTAGATTTCATTAAATAAGGGTCAAAATTAAGAGTCAAAATACCATTCAAACCTAGATACACTTATGGTGATGTTAAGAATTATATTTTAGAGGCAATTATTGATAATGATCTTACTCTTGAGGGGGCTAGGTAGTTCCGTCTGCAAGCACGCCTTAAGGGACCAAATTAACCTCCAAAGTCTCTCAAAGAAAATGAGAGAATTCTATCTTCGACAATCTACTCCAGCATTGACTACATTGAACTTGTTGAAAAGGCAGGATACATTGATTAGTCTTAGAATAGTAGTGTGGTATATGACTAGAATATATTGGAAGTTAGTTACTAATCTGGTAGAAACAATCTAGAGGTAAATGATAAGATACTACAAAATGCAGCTGCTGCTCCAGTTCAAAAACGATTTACTATTCCTCCTGAATTCAAAGTCTCTCCAAGCAGAGAAACACTTGAGAAGCTTGGAGACAGTGCTCTTTAAAGGGTAGAAAATTTCAGTATTGAGAATAATTTTGTGAAGATTGCATTTGAAGATCCGATAAATCTTCTGAATGCTGACCTATCTGGACTTTTCTTTGGAGAAAATAAAATTTCCATTGAAGGTGTTCCAAGTGGAGATCGCATAAATAAACCTTGTGTGATTCAATTCTTGAAATTCGGGTAGAAACAACTTGACGATAAAAAGACCCCTCTTGAAGTCTAAAAACTTGTGGAGAAATTAGTAAGAAAAATGAATCTTGATCTAGTCAAGCCTTACGATGTCATACATACCTGTTTAATCTACAGACAAGAGAGTTTCAACTGATCTCTGGTGGCATAAATATAAACCAAAAAGAACTGATATAAATACTTTATGTATTGTTGTTATCCACAAAATCAAATGCATTCTTGTTTTACCTATTTTTTTTAAATTGACTTTAAGCCTTCGCAGACCCTTTTACAAAATAAACAAAAAAATTTGAAATTTTTTTTTGACAAAATGTAATGAATGATCTATTATTTTTTTAATATTTACCCTCTTTTTTTCAATCTTCTGACTCTTTTTTCCGATGAAAATTTACACCCATTCTTTTAAACTGTTAGCTGTAAAATAAAAATAAATCTACTTTATTTATTATTCCACTTCGTGTTTTCTTATTGCCAACAGGGTTTCTTGAGATAATTAAAAGTCTGAAAATTCAGATCGATCTTTAGATATTGTAATTCTAGTCGAAAAGAAATATTGATTGTTTTATTTTATATTACTCCAAAAGAAAAGGACATGATTGAATCTTCCAAACTCATTAGTTCTCTTAACACTATACAATTTAGAACATATTTCATTAAAATCTTTGTTATCTGTTTCATACAGATATTATAAATAAATATTATCTTTAACAAGTTGAAAATAAACAAATGGAGCTAAAAATAGAACATTTTTAATGTCTTTCTTTGAAAGATTGAGATGAAAAAAAGTAGATAAATATTATTATTTGGGAAATTTGTGGATATTTTTATTCAAATTTAAATCCCGAAATTGTAAATTGAACCAAACCATCATAAAAACAATGAATAAATTGATTTAAATCATCCATTTAAACATAAAATAGCAGCTTTGTTGATAAGAATGAACTTTTAAAAATTTGTGGCTTGCTCCGTCATTCTTTCGAAGATTTAGAAGATATATTTATTTTTATGTGAAACAATAATGATTAAAAATACAAAGGATTTCTTTTAACGAAGTAACCTAAGTATCTAGTGGAACATATCAATTTTCAGATAAGCGGGTGAGGTTAATACCTATTGGAGATGACTTTGATCTGGTTAGCTTCGGTTTTTTTTTTGTTTTTGAAATTTTCCAATAGCCAACTTTCCTTATTTATTAATATTGCATAAAGATAATTAACTTGATGGATTAGAAGTGCTAATTTTGTAATTTTGTGCTTTCCTTATTTAATGGTAAGCTTAAAAAAAACCTTTATGCAAGCTCACCAACCAACCACAATAATATTTACAAAAAACCAGTTTTTTTTAATAAAAATAAGATATTTATTGGAAGGAATCTATTTATGTGTAGATAATAAATCCACAGAATTTTAAAATAATCAAGTGTTTTTTCAATAAAAATGTTCCACTATCAGCGAATTATGTGTAATCTACTGGAGAAAGTGTAAAAGTAATTGAGTTAGATGGGAAATCAAAGAAAAAAATTAGCTTATCTTAAACTTGAAAAGAAATCAAAAAGAATAGATGTTTTCGTTTGAAGGTTAATAATCACAAAAAAGAAGGATTTTTTAAATAATATTCTTAAGTAAATTTCAAGTACTAACTCAAAAAAGAAATGTAGAGATTGTATGGAAGCAACTAGGATTATTCTTTGGAGAATCTAAACAACATTTTGTTTTATTTTTGTCATTTTAGACATTTTATTCACACATATTGATGATCTAATTGTGTATTTTTAAAGCTATTTTTGTTTTCAAACTAAAAGTTAGGAATAATGGAGGGTGATGATCAAATTAAATAATATGAGAGTATGCATGAAAGTAGAGTAAGAAAGATTTAAATATGATCTAAATAGTTAATTGCGTTTGGAGAAGAAAGTGAGTATTTTGTATGAGTTGCGTGTTTTTGTGAAGAGATAATAATATATTCTCAACTATATTGTTAGTTTCGATTGCGGATGCGGAGATTAACAATCTTTGGAATGTCTTTCGGACGAATAGCTGCTTGTAAGTAATCTTTGAGAATTGCTCTATGTGCTTATTTGTCATAAACTGACGAGCTAGTTATCCAGATTGGAGCTTCAACTCTAAGAAAATACTCAAATATTTCCTTGAGATCTGAGAAAATCATTGCAATAATCATTCTGTTATTGTATCTCATACTTTTCTCCAAGGACTCTTATCTAATCCTCAGTTCAGCTAATTAATCTAATGATAAATCAAAGGCCTTCATTATTTCATTATCATTTGATCTATTCATGAAATATCCATCAAACGCCTTTACAAAATTCTTGACAACATTCTTCTTATCAAATTTATTCACACTGCTAGTAGTAGATTCATCTGATTTTTTGAGATTTTCCGTTGAAGAACTTCTACTATTTTCCTCTACGCGTGATCTTTTTGCAGTCCCTTTAGTTTCTTCGCTTTTTAATTTCGAGAAACTTTGATTTCGAGGTTTGATTTACGGAGCAATAAAGCACTCAGATTTCGTAGAGCTCAAATCAGATGCGTCTCGCTCTTCTTCAGGTAAGATTATGTCTTCTTAATTAGCACAAAGAAAGCTCCCATTTGAGCAAAATTAAATATTTTCTCTGTTTTCTTCAAATGAACCAAAAGAAACACTGCATTTATATCCACAAGTTTGATTTGAATTCTCAACCCTCACAGAGATTTCCAATGAATCGAGAGATTTATTGAAAACAAAATTGTGATTGATGGATGTGTATCCCAAGGTAGTTCTATTACCAGGTAAAAACTAACCAAATGATGATTCTTGGAGAGTTACATTTGAGTTTAATACCTTAGCATCATGATGGATAATTGTATTGAATGAGTCAATTTAAGAAGAATTTCGTTTCGAGAAACAAATCAGGAATCTTAAGAATGGCTCCGAGTCAGACGACAAAGAAACCTCAAATTTTCCAGCATTATCTTATGGATGATGTAGTTCTTTGAAATTTGCTACGATTCGTTGATTGGAACATTTTGAGAAAGGACTAAGAGAATTGATTGAAGACTGAGCGAAGATGGTTGCAACAGATATATTAAAAGATCTTGTGTCTTCTGAGATCGTCGGAAAGGGTGATTTGTTTTACTAGAGATTATGGTAGTTCATGAATAGATAGTCGTATGTTTTGTGTAGCAAAAAATTGATTTGTTTTGTGAGAATTAAAGATTATTGTGAAAAATACAGATTGACTCTAGTGTTTAAAAACAATTATGCTTTGAAAAGCAAGGGCTACTCGAAGTTCGAGGAAAAATATTAAATGTAAATCTTCTGTGGATAAGTCAAGGATATTTTATCTATTTGATTTTCAAGTCTGATCTCTTCAGTTAACTTCGGGTAGGATGATTTTAATTTGATATTTTCGTTAGTTTTTTTTCCTTTAATAGCAAAATTTCAATATTTTGCTCAAATGCCACTCGAAGCAATCTTAAAAGGAAGCTTTTTTTTCTATGTATTTTTAGATTACTAAGAGTATTCCTCTTTTTCATGAGTTTCGGAGTTATCTTATATTTTTTTCATCTTTTTTAAGATATAAACTCAAAAATTTACAATTGAAGGTTATATAAAAGTAGATTATTACTTATTTGAAATCATCAAACAGATTAAAAAGCTGGCCCACCCAGTGAAAAAAGTGAAAAAGATACAGTTACAAAGATATATGAGGATACAGTAACCACCAATGTTATCTCCTGTTCAAATAAACAAAAATTTATTATTCAATTCCTTTCTCCTATTATACCCGTTTCCCCCTTTATTCTTGATTCTCTCTCACCTCACCCAAATAAGTTCCATTTTTTAATATTTCCTTTTCATATTTCTTTACTCCAACTTCATATTCTAAGCTGCTTCCAAGCAAATAAACCACTCTCCTGAATCAAGATATTTAGTCTTTTGTATTTTTCTGTCTTTTCCAGAAAGAACTCGAACTTTAAACTTTCCCCAGAAAATGTGAGTGTCTATTTCATTCCATTCTCTGATTTATTAAAATTCTTTTGAGCAACTATTCGAATTCTACCCATTTCGCAAATGCTAAACTTACAGTTTATTCACTTTCTTATCAAAGTTTACTACAAAATAATGAGACACTTTATCCTCCTAAGCACACAATATTTATCTAGAAAAGTAGAATCCTCTCCAACTCAAATTGGAGTTTATTGTTTCTACTGTTTAAGGTTGTCAGATTGTCTTAGTTCTCGACACTTTTAACATTTTTTTATCTGTCTCTACCAAATTAAAATACCGATTAATCCTGTCTCTGTCAGCTTCTTTCCCTCCAATAATCTTAAAATACTCTTTTTTCAAGATATAACTCAATATCTGAAAGAATAATTTATCCTAAAACATGAACCCCTCACACAATTAAAATAATAATATATCTCTCAGTTTGACTAGCCATCCCTTCATTTGGATCTTCATTCGAATCAGAAATAATTTTTCTAATCATTGCTATTCTCTCCCTCTTGAAATGTTTACTAATGTTATCAGAATTTCAATCATGAGTTCCAAATAATCTTCAACCCTAACCTGAATCAGC
>Ga0302271_10003535_pt1 | contig 13137 bp, 13 predicted proteins | sample III_Bog_N1_1_FD_198767 | JGI IMG/M metagenome (GOLD analysis project Ga0302271, IMG submission 198767) | Peat permafrost microbial communities from Stordalen Mire near Abisko, Sweden - III_Bog_N1_1 | ecosystem: Environmental > Terrestrial > Soil > Wetlands > Peat | place: Sweden: Abisko... | reverse complement strand
TATAGAAATTGAATTGAAAACTTCTTTTATTGATAGTAGTATATCAAATTCACTATTGAAAGATAGTAACAGCTCATTTCTAAAATTAATAAAACACCCGGAACAACTGCCTTTCTCTTCTGTGAGTATTTTTAATATTTAAAACTGAACGAAGTAATTGCAGGTAATTAATGATATGTTTGTTAATCTACAATGGATTATATTTCAGTGCCTTGATAATTAGTAATTATTCATTATTAATTACTGATATACTATCAACTGAAAATCCTTAATTCTTACCTCTTTTTACTTATTCCTCATTTCTCACCTCTCATTCCTCTTTATACGCTTGTAAACAATAACAAAATTGTGTACTTTTGCATGTTGTTATTGTTAAGTCTTTAAAATGCTGGTAGTACTTTATCCCGGTTTAATAAAAAACAATCATTCAGCTAACATTGTTAATTCACAATTTGATACTTTTAAATGGAATATACTACCGTCATTAAGCCCAAAAATAAGCTCTTTGAAGTTGATTTTAAAGAAATCTGGCAATACAGGGATTTATTCTCCATGTTTGTAAAGCGTGATATCATAACTCAATACAAGCAAACTATACTGGGGCCTGCCTGGTTCTTTATTCAACCGATAATAACAACCATCATGTACAGCATTGTATTTGCCGGCATAGCGGGGATATCAACCGATGGATTACCACAATTTATGTTTTATCTTGCAGGTATTGTTTGTTGGCAGTATTTTGCCGATTGTCTGAACAAAACATCATCCACTTTTACAGCAAATCAGGGAATTTTCGGGAAGGTCTATTTTCCGCGCATGATTGTTCCATTATCGACTGTTGCTTCGGGACTTGTACGAATGGGAATTCAGTTTTTGCTTTTTGTTGCCGTGTATGTCTATTATCTAATCATGGGTGTACATATAGCTCCCAATATTTATATTCTGTTGTTGCCACTCATTGTCATCATGTTAGCCGGTTTATCCCTTGGTTTTGGAATTATTATTTCCTCCATGACCACCAAATACCGTGATTTAACCATCTTCTTTTCATTTATAGTTCAATTATGGATGTATGCCACCCCTATCATTTATCCACTTAGCAGTATGTCGCCAAAAAGGCAATGGATTATGGGATTAAATCCGGTTACATCACTTGTAGAAACATTTAAATACGGAACTATGGGAGTCGGAACTTTCAGTTGGATGATGTTAGGGTACAGTTTTATTTTTATGGTGGTTCTTTTAGGCATAGGAATTGTTGTATTTAATAAAGTACAACGTTCTTTTATGGACACCGTTTAATACAAATTTCACGAATTAATATCGAATTACGCGAATTAAAATCGAATTACACGAATTAAAAAATTTATGCGTTATATCTATATATTTGCAACATTGTTTTTCACTGTTTACGGGCAAATGATTCTGAAATGGAGAATCACGAAGTTAAACTGGTCGATGCCGTCAACCGGAATATGGGATATGATTGTATCGTATACGAAGTTTTTGTTCGATCCATTGATTTTCTCAGGTTTCCTGTCAGCCTTTATAGCCTCGGTATGTTGGTCAATGGCTATGACTAAATTTCAGATAACAGAAGCTTATCCCTTTATGAGCCTGGCTCCGGCCATAGTATTTCTGTTGGGAGTCTGGTTGCTGGGTGAAACATTTACTATCGGAAAAGTGATTGGTTTAGTGTTGATCATGATTGGTTTGATTGTAACCGTAAAATATTGATGTATGGAAAAGAAAATACATTTAACAATAGTTTCACCGGTATATAGAGCTGAAAAAATTGTTGAAGAATTAGTCTCACAGATTATACTGGCAGTTAAACCAATTACGGATGATTTTGAAATAATCCTTGTGAACGATTATTCTCCAGATAATTCATGGCTGAAAATAATAGAACAATGTAACAAAGATGATAGGGTTAAAGGCATCAACCTGAGTAAAAACTTCGGACAACATTATGCAATAACTGCCGGATTGAATTATGCAAAAGGTGATTGGATAGTGGTGATGGATTGCGATTTACAAGATAGACCCGATGAAATACCTAATTTGTATCAAAAAGCACTCGAAGGTTGGGATATCGTTTATGCACGCAGGGTAGAACGACATGATAAATTCTTAAAAAGAATGTCATCTTCTCTTTTTCATTTGGTTTATGGTTATCTGAGTGGTCTGGAGACAGATGGTACAATAGCAAATTTTGGTATTTATCATAAAAAAGTCATTCAGGAGTATAACAAGATGAAAGAAGTTGCCCGTTCATTTCCTTCTTTGGTCCATTATCTTGGTTTTAAATCCTGTGCAATCGATGTCCAACATTCCGAACGCTTCGAGGGGGGTACTTCTTATACCCTATCCAAACTTTTACATCTTACCGGTGATGTGATTTTATCGAACAGCAATAAACCATTAAAATTAACTGTGAAAATTGGGTTTTACATTTCAATGTTGTCTTTTTTATTAGCTTTGTATAATATTATTGCTCATCTATCCGGAATAATTACCCTCGAAGGCTTTACTTCCACTATATTTTCCATCTGGTTTGTAGGAGGGCTAATTTTATTGGTACTGGGAATAGTTGGATTATATGTTGGAAAAATATTCGATCAGGTAAAAGAAAGACAGCTATTTATTGTATCACAAGAAGTAAATATTGAAAAATGAAGATTGCTAATTACGGGGTAACGCTTTCACGATTAACCGAAGATAAAATTGAGCTTGTACGAAATTGGAGAAATGACCCAAAAATTGCTCAATATATGGAGTTTAACGAATATATAACTCCGGAAATGCAACTTAAATGGTTTAATAAAATTAATAATGATAAAAACTATTATTTTATTATTGAATATAATGGCTTAGAAATCGGTTTAATAAATATACGGGATTTAGATTTTGATAAAATGGAAGGTGAAGCCGGAATTTTTATTTACAATGATGAGTACTTAAATTCTGACATATCATTCAGATCTAATTTATTATTATGCGAATTCTGTTTTGAGACATTACATCTACATAGAATAATAGCTCATATTTTAAAAGACAATAAGCGTGCAATTCAATATAATTTATTTTTTGGATATAAAATAGCCGCAAACCAGACTGATGTATTAAATCAATTGTATTATTTAAAAGAAGTAGATTTTATTACTAAAAAAGATAAATTAATCAGATTATTTTAAATTTTAATTATAAAGATATGGAACTAGACAAATTTATTCAAAACTTTGCAGCACAATTTGAAGAAACTGAGGCAAGCTTATTTACTGCAGATACTAAATATAAGGAATTAGCTGAGTGGTCTTCTCTTATGGCATTATCCATTATAGGAATGTCTGATGAAGAATATGATGTGAAAATTAAAGGAGACGATATTCGTAATTCGCAAACAATTAATGATTTGTATGAAATTGTAAAATCAAGGATCTAATGGCATATCTTAGTATTCCTAATGTAGTTGTAAGAGGAATGTCTGCTTGTGTTCCTCAATTAATAGATGAAAACAAGAATTATCCTATTGATGAAGCTAATAGAAATAAGCTGATTACGACAATAGGGGTTGAACGTAAAAGGATCAGCGATAATAATACCTGTACATCAGATTTGTGTTTTAAAGCTGCCGCTAAGTTGATTGAAGACCTAAATATCCAAAAGGATGAAATTGACTGTTTGATTTTTGTGACTCAAACTCCTGACTATATTCTTCCTGCTACTTCATGTATTCTTCAACATCGATTGGGACTCAGTAAAGAGTGTTTCACTTTGGACATATCTTTGGGATGCTCTGGTTGGGTATATGGTTTGAGCACTATTTGTTCTCTTATTAATTCTGGTGCCGGAAACTTTAGAAAGGCTTTATTACTAGTAGGTGATACTATTTCCAAATTTACATCAAAAGAAGATAAAAGTACCTGGCCATTATTTGGTGATTCTGGAACAGCTACTATGCTTGAATATGTTACAGGGAATGCTGGACTATATTTTCATTTGGCAACAGATGGCGAAGATTTTGATACCATAATTATTAATGATGGAGGTTTTAGAAATGAATATTCTACAGAAAGCCTTATCAAGAAGAAATATGAAGAAGGTATCAGCAGAACAAATTTACAACTCGAATTAGACGGAATGAATGTTTTTTCATTTGCAATATCAAAAGCACCCCAAAGTGTTAATAAGCTAATTGAAAAATACAAAATTGATAAAGAATCAGTTGATTATTTTATTTTTCATCAGGCCAATTTATTTCTTAATGAAAAAATTAGAACTAAATTAAAACTTGAACCTGAAAAGGTCCCCAACTCTATTAAAAATTTTGGTAATACCAGTTCTGCTTCAATTCCATTGACAATGGTAACTGAATTGAGAGAAAAATTAATATCTCAAAAATTAAAACATATTGCTTGTGGATTTGGAGTTGGTCTTTCATGGGGTAGCGTATATTTCGAGACTGAAAATATCATATGTCCTAAACTAATCGAATATTAAAAATGTATAATCCATTTTCTTTAGTGGGTAAAACTATACTTGTTACCGGGGCATCTTCCGGAATAGGAAGAGCCACAGCAATTGAGTGTTCTAAAATGGGAGCTAAACTTATTATTTCAGGAAGAAATGAAGAAAATTTAAATGAAACATTTGATTTGCTTATTGGAGATAACCATTCTAAAATTGTTTTAGACTTACTTATTTCAGACTCAGTTACCAATTTAGTTAATTATACTAGTGTTATAGATGGATTAGTGCTTTGTGCAGGTATAGGTAAGACAAGCCCTTTTCAATTTTGCGATAAAAAAGTAATCGATGAAGTGTTTAATATAAATTTCTATTCACAAATCGAATTACTAAGACTAATTGTCAAATCCAAGAAATTAAAAAAGGAATCTTCAGTGGTTTTTGTATCATCAATTGGTGGTGTAGTTAAATTTAATATTGGTAATTCAGTTTATTCAGCTTCAAAAGCAGCGATAAATGCAATGATGAAAGTAATTGCATTAGAATTGTCAAATAAAAAAATACGTGTTAACTCAGTTAATCCGGGGATGGTAGATACAAAATTGTTAAGAGGAGGTTCTTTAACAGATGAACAACTTGAAGAAGATGAAAAAAAATATCCGCTAAAGCGTTATGGGCAACCAAAAGACATTGCACTTTCAATAATATATTTGTTATCTGATGCAAGTAGTTGGGTAACCGGTACAACTTTAATCATTGATGGTGGAAATTCAATTTAAAAAATTATGAAAGCATATATTAAAGCAATTTCATATTATTTACCGGAGCAAATTGTTACTAATGAAGATTTGGTAAAAGACTTCCCAGAATGGACAATTGACAAAGTGGCTTCAAAAATAGGTATCAACGAAAGACATATTGCAAAGAAAAATGAAACTGCTTCAGATCTGGCAACTCAGGCTGCCGAAAAACTTTTTTCAGAACATAATATTGATCGTTCCTCAATTGATTTTATTTTACTCTGTACTCAAAGTCCCGATTATTTTTTACCCACATCTGCCTGCCTGATTCAAAATCGTTTGGGTTTATCTACTTCCTGCGGGGCTTTAGATTTCAATCTGGGATGTTCCGGTTTTGTATATGGCTTGTCTCTCGCCAAAGGACTGATTGCCGGTGGAATTGCTAAAAATATATTGTTGCTTACCGCCGAAACCTATTCAAAACACATTCATCCGAAAGATAAGGGGAATCGAACCATTTTTGGAGATGCTTCAGCAGCTACCTTGATTACAACTGATGGTTCTTTAAGCATTGAAAATTTCAGCCTGGGGACTGATGGTCGTGGTGCTGAAAATTTAATTGTCAGAAAAGGGGGCATGTGTCAGCCCGAGGCGTTACATGATTTATCGTTTGATGAAGGGATGAACCCGATATCAAGCGACTATTTATTTATGAACGGAAGTGAAATTTTTAATTTTACACTTGAAGCTGTTCCTTTAATGGTAGAAGATGCATTGCTTAAAAATTCAATTTTGAAAGAGAATATTGATTTGTTTGTTTTTCACCAGGCAAATAAATATATGTTGAATTTTCTGAGAAAGAAATTAAAAATAGAAGAAGAAAAATTCTACTATTATCTCGAAAATGTAGGTAATACCGTTTCATCTACTATTCCAATTGCCTTATACGAAGCTCAAAAAGAAGGTAAATTAAAAGGAAACGTTTTAATAGCCGGTTTTGGTGTCGGATATTCATGGGGAGCAACTGTTCTGAAATGTAGATAGAGTGAGTGGTAATAGGTAAGAGGCAAGAGGTAAGAGGTAAGAGGTAAGGAATGTGTCTAAGATAGAAGTAAGGAGCAAGAGATAGTCAGTAGTCAGTAGTCGGTAGTTGGTAGTCAGTAGTTGGTTGTTGCAGTTATATTCTTTTCTTAAATAGTAAATAGTAAATAATAAAATAGTAAATAGTTATATTCTTTTCTTAAATAGTAAATAGTAAAATAGTAAATAGTTATATTCTTTTCTTAAATAGTAAATAGTAAATAATAAAATAGTAAATAATTTAATGGGTGTCCCCGAAAACCATATAATCAATAAATTAAACAAGACTCAATGGTCTCTCATTTTATTGTTGATTGCTTCTCCCTGGATCCTGTTATTTATTACGACTTCACTAATTGCTCACCAATCGGTCTATAATTCTGTCCCATGCTGGTCGGACGAATTAGGATACTGGCACGAAATTTTATCATTCAGCACAAAAGGTATTGAATCTGGGTATCACTGCATAAATGAAACCATTCCAACGTGTCTTTACTTTGGAACTCATGGATTTGGTACAGTATCTGTATACACTTTATACGAAAAGATATTTGGTTGGAATCTTTATTCCATGGTGATTGCCAATGCTCTTTTTACATCTCTCGCTTTTTTTATCCTTACTGCTTTGGTGAAAATGTCTGCTAAAAACCTGCTATTTATAGTGTTTTTCTATTTGACTTATACTCCGCTTATTCTTTATTCATCTACCTCTATGACTGAGTTGTTAAACTTCTCAATACTCATTGTCTATTTTGGATTCCTTTACAGGTATTCTAAACAGGATGGAAATAAATGGCTTGTGATACTTCTTTTATTTTGTACGGCTATTTCATTTATCAGAATCATATACATCATTCTTTTTTTGCCGGTTTTGTTTAAAAAAGTTGAAAGACTAAATTTTAAATCCATGATAACTTTAGTTTTATGGATCGTTTTTAGTGGGTTGTTATTTGTGTTGAACAATCTTTTTGTATCCCCATATCCTGATTCTTTCCTGAATGATTTGCTGAATAGTAATAGTTTTACCGATTTTTTCACTGATTTTACTTCTCATTTTTTAGAAAATTCATGGAACCTGATAAACCCTTTTTCCGAAAATAGTATACAGGTTTTACAACGTTACTTTCTGATGGTTGTAATTATAATTTGTTTTATTAAATCCAACGTCATTCAATCAAAATTTAAAAAGTTGGATAGTGAATTTTTTATAGTATTTTTAATTCTGTTTCTCTTTGTGTTGATCAACATAGGGGCGTATGATGTCTTCGACTGGAGAGATTACCGGGTACTGGCTCCCATATTGTTTGGTTGTATTGTATACCTGATACTGAATGATAAAACCGGTATCATCTTTAGTTCGTTTGTTTTTAATATGGTTGGTATTCTGTTCTTGTTTTTATCACCCCAGATTGTGGAATCATTTAATAAAGGACGCTATACGAAACCGTTGGAAAATCCATTGCTTAATCATATTGAATATAGGATGCATACTGCATCACGATTTGAAAATACGATTGTTATACAGGAGCTTAGCCCTGCTGTCGTTTTGAATATTCCGGCAGGTATTGGAATTAGTTATTGCGAAGTATTAACTGATACTTTAAAATCTAAGTATTTGTTTTCCAAAAATAAACTAAAATTAAAAACGTATCATATAATCAACTCAAACACTACCGGTTATTTGTATACAAAAATTTCTAAAAAATAATGCAACGTAGTTTTATTCAGATTTAAATTTAGTTTTTAAAAATAAATATGAAAAACGATACTCAAATAAATTATACTCTATCCTCGACAGACACTTTGATTATAAAAGGAGTTGCTATTTGCTTTATGCTCTGGCATCATTTATTTTTTATGTATCCGGAATATGGTGAATGGGTGCAAAATACCGCTTATTTGGGAAAAGTATGCGTTGCAATGTTTTTATTTGTGAGTGCTTATGGTTTAACAATCCAATATTCTAAATTGGAAATATTTAAATTGCAGGTACCCGGTTTTATCAATACTATTAAATTTCAAGGGAAGAGGTTGTTAAAACTATACATAAATTATTGGTTTGTGTTTCTTTTATTTGTGCCAATTGGCGTTTTTATTTTTCATCGTAGTTTACAGATTCCTTATGGTGAACATGTCAATTTTCTAAAAAGAATGATTTTTGATTTGCTAGGTATGCAAGGTTTTCAATCTTATAACATAACCTGGTGGTTTTATCAATTGATTATAACTCTGTATTTGATTTTTCCATTCCTGTATTTTGCTGTTAAAAAATTAAATTTACTAATATTGGTATTTTGTTTTCTGATTTTAGGTTTTCATATCTATATTATTCCAATAGTTCATGATTGGCTTTTCCCATTTGTTCTCGGTATAAGTTCCGCTTTGAACAGAAATAAAATTTCCACTTTTTTAAATCGATCAAACTGGAAAATATTATTTGTTAGCAATCTGTTTTTATTATTTATAGTTGCATTTCTTAGATTGGAAAAATGGCGTTTTAGTGGGATTGGAATGGATGGATTTTTTACAGTGTCATTGATTATTTTTATAATACTAACTGCTCGTAAGTCAAAGAAAATCTCTTTGGTATTTGAATATTTAGGAAAACATTCTATGAATATCTTTTTAATACACACTTTTATTTTTGCCTATTTTTATTCCGGGTTCATCTATTCATTTAATTATCCTCTTTTAATATTTATGGTTCTGATGACCTGTTCTTTAGTCATTTCAATACTTATTGAATTTGGCAAAAAAATAATTCGATTATATTCATTGGAGAATAAAATCATTCAATTATTTTTTACGATTAAAAAATCCTGAATCAATAATATAAAATTACTAGTTCTTATGAAACAATTTTCCTTGCTTCAAATGCACAATGAAGAAACAAAAAGTAAAGAAATATTAAGTATTTAGCTTTTGAAAATTAGTGTCTTAGTGAATTTGTGGCAGAATATATTTTCAAAATTGCTATTTATTTTATAACAATTCATTTCCGTTTGGAGATCTATTTCAATTTTTTAGAAATATCACCAATTGATTTCATTTTAGTACTCAATTTTTGCAACTTGAATTTGATAAACAAATAAATATAAACTACTTGCTGAAATCATTTTCGTAAATATACAAAAATGCGCATCTAATTCAGCATATTAGACTAAATTTGCACATCTGTTTCAGTAATTTTAGTTATTCTATTGAAATCAGTACCAAACTAATAGTCTGTAAATGAAAAGACTTTAAATATCGTGAATCAAAACGGTCAATGTTTTTCAGACAACTTCAAACAACAAACAACAAACAACAAACAACAAACAACAAACAACAAACAAACATGTAGCGACAAGCGACTACAACTACAAACATCAAACATCAAACATCAAACAATAACCCACCATGATTCCTTTTAATAAACCCTATCTCACAGGAAAAGAAGCACATTATATGTATCAGGCTGTTTTTACCGGAAAACTATCCGGCAATGGCATGTTTACACAACGGTGTCAGGCATACTTTGAAAAACGGTACGGATTTCAAAAATGCCTGCTGACCACATCCTGTACCGATGCCCTGGAGATGGCTGCCATATTATGCGAAATAAAGCCCGGAGACGAAGTTATTATACCAAGTTATACATTCGTATCCACTGCGCTGGCTTTTGTTCGCGAAGGGGCTAAAATCGTTTTTGCTGACAGCAGGACGGAACATCCGAATATCGATGCCAGTCTGATTGAATCACTGATCACTCCAAGGACCAAAGTCATCGTACCGGTTCATTATGCAGGTATGGCTTGTGATATGGATCAGATCATGGCACTGGCCGACAAGTACCATCTTTTAGTAGTGGAAGATGCTGCACAGGCCATTGATTCTTATTACAACCCTTTGCCCTATGAAGGGGATCAGGGAACTGCCCGACGGCCATTAGGAAGCATTGGCCACTTAGCGGCATTTTCTTTTCACGAAACAAAAAATATTATTTCCGGTGAAGGCGGCATGCTGGCTATCAACGACGAACGGTTTATTCATCGTGCTGAAATCATTTGGGAAAAAGGTACCAATCGTGCCGAGTTTTTCAGGGGGGAAGTAAATAAATACGGTTGGGTGGATATAGGTTCTTCTTTTTTGCCTTCCGAAATTATTGCTGCTTTTTTATGGGCACAGGTGGAACAGCTTGATGAAATACAAAACAAACGAAAACAACACTGGAACCGATACTACGAAGGCTTAAAACCCCTTGCCGACAAAGGGTTTTTTAGTATCCCTGTTATTCCGGAATATGCCACCAACAACGCACATATGTTTTACCTGGTGTGTCCGTCTCTCGAAGATCGTACCAAACTGATAAATGCGTTAAAACAAAAAGACATACTGGCGGTGTTTCATTATCTGAGCCTTCACAGCAGTCCTTATTATCACGAAAAACACGATGGCAGGGTGTTGGCCAATTGCGATCGATTTGCCGACTGTCTGGTCCGTTTGCCGCTGTTTTACGAGCTGACGGAAGAAAACCTGGAGTTGATTATTGAAACGATAAATGTAGTTTGTAATTTGTAGATGTAGCCGCTTGTCGCTACATGTTGTTGTTGTTGTTGTTGTTGTTGTTGTTGTTGTTGTTGTTGTTGTTGTTGTTGTTGTTGTTGTTGTTGAAAAATTAAACAGATAACATACACTCCACAATCCCAAGATACGTAGCTCCGGTTTTATAATAACGATAAGAAAAAATAATACTATTAATCTTGAATTAAATTGTTTAAATAAAATTAAAATTACTTTCATTCATCATTAAATCATTAAATCATCACATTATCAAATCATCATATCAACACATCATCACATCATCACATCATCACATCATCACATCATCTCATCATCACATCATCACATCATCTCATCAACTCATCATCACATCAACACATGTCCAATAACCGCATAACTTATCCTATTCTCTTTCTTTTATTATTTGCAGCTTATTACACGCTGTTGAAAGTAATTCCTGCCGATTATAACGATATTCACGATCATGCTGCTTTTGCCAGACAGATGTGCACGGGGAAGATACCCTATTCCGGTAACTTCCTCGTTTATTTATTGGTCAATGTCTTCTCGTTCTTCTCCGCTAAAGTGACACCTACCGAAATCAGCCTGTGCGGGTTGCTCGCTCTGGCAGGAGTATACCGCTTCTCCCTGACACAACACAAAATAAAGGAAGTTGTAACTGTGAATAACTTCCATTTGTCATATTGGTTTACTGCCATCCTTTCCATTAGCATGTTATTTGTATTTGCCATCCCGATCCCAAGCTACCTGTCCGACGATCGTTTTTTCTATATCGGTAATTATGTACCCAATGTGTGGCACAATTCAACTGTGCTTTTTCTGTTTCCATTTGCCCTGTTGTTGTTCGAACTGTCGTACAAACAACTGGAGGAATACAGTCTCAAACGGAATACCGGCATTCTCCTGTTGATTTTGTTGAACCTGATGATCAAACCCAGTTATTTCTTTGTGTTTATCTGTGTTTATCCGGTCCTGATCTTGTTTAAATATAAACTGAAGAAGGAATTCTGGTGGAGTATCCTTCCTTTGATTGTTGGTTTTTTCTTTTTGATACTCGAGTACTGGGTTATCTACAAAACTGCACTGCCCTCCAACAAAGAGGCATCTTCTGTTATTTTCCTGCCATTCTACCGCAATCCTGAGTTTGCTGAGTTGGGTTGGCTGCCTGTATCCCTGGCGTTTTCACTGTTTTTTCCGTTGGTGTACACACTGATTAATCTTCCGAAGATGCTGAAAAGCACTTTGTTTTGGTATACCTTCCTTTCATTTATTGTTTCTGTCATTATATTCTTCTTTATTTCAGAATCAGGCCCCAGAGCGTCGCATGGTAATTTCTACTGGCAAATCGTGGTATGTACGTGGCTTTGTTTTTTTGTTTCACTGCTATCCCTGCTAAAAGATTTCAATCGTTCAGGCAAATCATTTAAAAACATATTCCTTGCTTCCGTATTTTCGGTTCATGTGATTATCGGAATTATTTATTTTGTAAATATTCTGATAACAGGAAGCTATTATTGAGAGGTGAGGAAAGAGGAGTGAGTCGGTAGTTGGTAGTAAGTAGTTGGTAGTTGGTAGTAAGTAGTTGGTAGTAAGAAAGAAAGTAAGAAGTAAGAGGTAAGAAACTTGTCCTGAAATAGTATTACCCGTAAAGATACAAATTTAAGGACGATACAAATAAACAATATAAATCCGATTACAAATTTTTAAATCCCTTTATTCCTCAACTTCAATATAAATACCTCAAGTATCCCACTCTTAACATCTCCGTTAACTAACGGATTGGGGGCAGTATATAGGAATTTCAAAATAATTGCTGTAGCCCTAATCAGATCTGGGTTGTTGCATTCTTCACTTGTGCACCCCATACTGCAATTATTAGGGTTACAATAATCTTCACTTGTGCTGCCCTGTACTGCAATGATAATGGGCTTGTAATAATCTTCACTTTAGCCGCCCCAAGTCCGTTAGCTAACGGACTTAGGGCGGCTAATATTCGGGATGATTCGTTTTTTCTCTCAATATATAAAACTCAGTGATCCCACTCTTAACACCCCTTTAGGGGCTTGGGGCGGTATCTTAATTACTTTACAATACTATTTAATACCTCAGTGATCCCACTCTTAACACCCTTTTAGGGACTTGGGGCGGTATTTAGCTCTTTGATCCCACTCTTAACATCTCCGTTACCTAACGGATAGGGGGCGGTATTTCTTGTGGTGGCTTATTTCAGCACCATTACCTGTTTATTTCCGGCTTTCCTACCACATTATTTTGTTCCGCTAAC
>Ga0302271_10003534_pt1 | contig 13138 bp, 12 predicted proteins | sample III_Bog_N1_1_FD_198767 | JGI IMG/M metagenome (GOLD analysis project Ga0302271, IMG submission 198767) | Peat permafrost microbial communities from Stordalen Mire near Abisko, Sweden - III_Bog_N1_1 | ecosystem: Environmental > Terrestrial > Soil > Wetlands > Peat | place: Sweden: Abisko... | reverse complement strand
ACTTAAATAATAAACAGGGTTTATCTAAAACACTGCAAAGTGTATTTAACCAGACATGCTCTAAATTCGAGCATATTCTCATCGATGGCGGAAGTGTTGATGGGAGTTTAGAATTGATATATGAGTACTTATGCAAGGCAAATGGAATATCATTTAAATGGATTAGCGAATCCGATGCTGGTATATATAATGCTATGAATAAAGGAGTTAAAATGGCAACGGGGGATTATTTGCTATTTCTTAATTCGGGTGATAAGTTGGCTTCTGTCGACGTGATTGAACGAGTAATGCCATATTTAAATAATGAGAACAATATCGTTTCCGGCGAATTAGAGTTGGTAAAAAGTAATACGGTAACGACAAAACTATTCCCTCCTCAAACTGTAAACTTAAATTATTGCATAGATTCTGGTTTAACTCACCCTAATACATTTATTAAAAGAAAATTGTTTGATAGATATGGGTATTATAACGAACAAAATAAAATTGTTTCCGACTGGGAATTTTTTTTAATAGCTTGTGGGTTGCACTCCTGTAAATATAAGCCAATTCCTGTTTTGGTCAGTTGCTTTGAAATGGCTGGAATATCGAATCAGAATAATGACTTGTTAAAAACAGAGACGCAAGAAGCTTTAAAAAGACTTTTACCTTGGTGGAAGAAATTAGAACGTTTTATTAGAAAAAAATGAAAGCATCCGTTATTGTTCCAACATATAATCGTTCTGATGTTATTCTACGTTCTTTGCAGACTTGGAGTAACCAAAGTATATCAGCCGCAGATTTTGAAATAATTGTGGTGGATAATAATTCTACAGATAATTCTGCTGTATTGATTCAAAATTTCATAAAAGACTCCCCAAACTTTAAATATATTAAAGAATCTAAGACAGGTTCTACATCCGCTCGACACGCGGGAGCTAAGTTAGCTCAAGCAGATGTTTTAATTTTTGCCGATGATGATGGTTTGTTTAATTCAACTTGTATTGAGGAAATACTTAAAGTATATCAATCGAATGAAAATATAGCTGCTGTTGCAGGGAAAATAGATATCCTGTGGGATAAAAAACCTCCTGAATGGATAAAGCCTTATGAATTTATGTTAGGTAAATTAGATTATGCTAGTGAAGTGTTGATAGGTACAGATTTGTATTTAAACGGGGGATTGTTTTCTATCAAAAAAAGAGTTTTTGAAGAATTTGGAGGATTTAATCCAGATTTAATAGGTGAATATTTGGTAGGTGATGGAGATACAGGATTGGTTATTAAGTTGCATAAAGGAAAACGATTAATCGGTTGGACACCATTTGCTCAGATGCAACATCTGCAGTTAGTAGATAAACAGGGCACAGTTGAAGATATGGGGAGGCGTTTTTTTAATATAGGAATAAGCAAGTCTTATGGTTTGTTTCGAGCTAATAATTTCAAATTCAAAGAAGTGGTAATAATAAATATACTAAAGTCAGGCTTAATACTAATTAAAAAAATTATTGAGCATAATTTTAGTGAACGAAAGTCTCGAAAGATCTTTTTTAGTTTAATGCAACATAAAGGAGAATTAAGTTTTTATGTTCATTTGAGGAAGAAAGAGATAAGAAGAATCATTAAGGAATCTGTTTAAACAGTATAACACAATGTTTGAATACAGAGAAATAATGTGATATAAATATATGATAGCATTAAAGTTGAGATTAATCAGGGAACAAAACAGAATATATACTTTTTTGTTAAAATTGTTAAATTTTATTCAGCCCAATGGACCGAAAGTATTTATATTCCATGATATATTGGATGATATTTCGAAAGTTGAATCTCAATTTGCTATTACTGAATCTTCATTTAAAAAATTCATAGCTTATCAGCTATCGCAAGGTAATCACCCAAATATCTTTGAAGAACTCAGCGACATAATTTTAAATAAGAAAAAAGCTCAGAATAATTCATTTATTGTTACTTTTGATGATGCTAACGAAAGTGTATATACAAAAGCTTATCCTTTTTTACAATCACACAATATCCCGTTTATCGTTTTTATTACTGAAGCATTAATTGGAAAACAAAATTATTTGAATCTCGAACAAATCAAAATATTGGCTAATGATTCTCTTTGCACAATAGGGTCGCACGCTTGTCATCATGTAATGTTTAGAAATCTGAGTGTTGAACAAACAGAAGATGAATTGAAGGAATCAAAACTTTTTTTAGAGAAACTCACCGACAAGCATGTTGATTGCTTTGCTTTTCCTTATGGACGAATTATTGAATGTTCGTGTAAAAACATAGAGCTGCTTAAAAAATCGGAATTTAAGTTTGCATTTTCCGCAATTTCAGGCAACTTAAATCAATCTTGGCTTAGCTCGAAGTTTTTTTTGCCACGTATAAATGTAGATGAAAAATTAGTTGATAATTTGGTTCCAGCAAATAGTAAAAAAGAATGATAATAGTTTCGCCTGAGTTTATTGAATCACCTGTCGTGTCTGTTTTTGTTATTACCTATAATCAGGAGAAAACAATAGCGCAGACAATTGAAGGCGTATTGATGCAAGAAGGTGATTTTACACTGGAGTTGATTGTTGGTGAAGATGCCGGAACTGATCTTACCAGAGAAATTTGCATGGATTATCAACAAAGATACCCTGAAACAATTAAGTTATTATTGCAAGATAGCAATCAGGGAATCGTAAAGAACTATATCGATGCACTTACACTGTGTCGGGGCAGCTACATTGGTGTATGTGCCGGTGATGATTATTGGATTGATAAACGTAAAATAGACAAACAAATTCATTTTTTTGAGACACATTCTGATTATGGTGTAGTTACTACCGGTGGATATCGACTGTTGGTGAAGAAAAATATATTGGTAGAGGGAATAGCACCTTTACATCCGGTTAGCGATGGGAATGCTTTTCCTTATACTTACAACGGTGGAGTTTATGCTATGCCTTTGTCTCTTTTGTTTCGGAGTAAATTGTTGCAATATTTCGATTTTGATGAATTTATCAAACGAAAATTCAGCTGCGAAGATGTTCCCATGCAGGCTATATTGGCAAAATACACTAAATTCGGTCATATCCCCGATTTGACTTGCGTATATAGGGTATATAAAGAATCAATGACTTTTACTAGCTTTCAGAGCTCTAAGTATATATATTATCATGAAGGTTTAGTAGCTATAAAGCGTTATTTAGATGAATTATTCCCCGGTGAAGTGGGTTTTAGTGAGAACTGGGCAAATGATTATTTGGCATATAAGCGATTCTTATTGGCGGTTTATAGGTTTGATTATGCTGAGGCTAAATCTCAATTGTCTTACTTAATTAATCTTACTTATAAAGAAAAACGTGCTTTGCAATTTTCCAAAATGCGCCTGGGATTTTATATGTTTTGTGTATTGAAACGAATAAAGATTTTATACAATGAAAAATGTAGTTAGGTTGATACAACTTCCTAAAATTCTTGATAACAGGGGGAATTTGACATTTGTGGAAAGTAGTCGTCATATTCCATTTGAAATAAAGCGTAGCTACTGGATTTACGATGTTCCTGGCGGTGAAACACGCGGCGGTCATGCTTTTCGTGAACAAGATGAATTTATAATTGCTTTGTCGGGTAGTTTTGATGTAATGATTGACGCCGGCAATGGTCGAAAAAAACGCTTTTCACTCAATAGGTCTTATTTTGGTTTGTATATTCCCAAAGGAACATGGCGAAGTCTGGAAAATTTTTCAACCAATTCGTTGGCTTTGGTGTTAGCTTCCACTACTTTTGATGAAACTGATTATATTCGGAATTACGATGAATTCAGGATTTATGCTAATTCCCCGATTAATGTGCAAACTAAAGTTTTAATAGATCATGAATCAGTTAAATTTAAAAAAATATGTCCGCTAACTTCAACGATTGATGATTGCATGTTAATTGAACTGGATAAAAATCACAGGATAAAAGGCAATATTACCGTTATTGAAAACAGAGAGTTAGTTCCATTTGATATTGAGAGGGTGTATTATTTGTACGATGTCCCGGGAGGAGAAGAGCGTGGTGGGCATGCACATAAAGAATTAAGTCAATTGATAATTGCAGCAAGCGGTAGCTTTGATGTAGTATTGGATGATGGAGTCAAGAGAAGAACAGTCACACTCAATCGTCCCTATCAAGGGTTATATTTTGTCCCGGGGATATGGAAGGAACTTGTCAATTTTTCTTCAGGGTCAAGTTGTTTAGTATTGGCATCACATAAATATATTGAAGCTGATTATATACGGGATTATAATGAGTTTTTAAAATGTAAAGAGCCCTTTAAAGGGAAATAATAGTGCTAAATCAAGGTTTTTAATTTCTAATTTTAAAATCATATTCATATGATTCATCCATTATCAGATGTGCATTCAGCACATATAGGAGAAGATACCTTAATATGGCAATTTGTAGTTATACTTCCAAATGCCGAAATAGGTAATAATTGTAATATATCGAGTCATTGTTTTATAGAAAATGATGTAAAAATTGGAAATAACGTAACGGTGAAATGTGGGGTTTATCTGTGGGATGGAATAACACTGGAGGATAATGTGCAAATTGGTCCCAATGTCACGTTTACAAATGACAAATATCCACGTGCTAAACAGCCATTTGTTTTACAACGTACCCTAATAAAGAAAAATGCATCGATTGGTGCAGGCGCTATTATTCTTGGAGGCGTTACTATTGGTGAAAATGCATTGGTAGGAGCTGGCAGCATTGTTACAAAAGATATACCAACCAATGAATTGTGGGTAGGTAATCCGGCAAAGTTTGTAAGAAAAATTTAAATAAATTAAAAGAGTAGCACGGTGCAAAACAACGAGTGATACCGTGACTGAATAACATTAATATAATTAGTTGAAAATGGAGCTGTTGTAGAACTTAAAAACTGTTCAATGAAGTGCATTTGGCTCAAATACTTACTTGTCTTAGACTTTCATAAAAACATGTAGGATTGCTGATTAATTTCTACGTGAAGAGCCTGAAAGATGGTATCAAAAGAGTTTCATTGTAAAATATAACTGTTTGATACAGTTCAATTATAAATGTATGATAAAATTTCTCGACATTCAGAAAATAAATGCCCAATATGCAGATGAACTAAAAGCTGCAACAGCTCGTGTTATTGATTCCGGTTGGTATTTGCAAGGGAGTGAGTTAGCAAATTTCGAAAAAGAGTTGGCTGATTATACAGGTGTGAAACATGCTATAGGTGTTGCAAATGGCTTGGATGCGTTGCGTCTTATCTTAAAAGGATACATTGAAACGGGAGTGATGCAGGAAGGTGATGAAGTGATAGTTCCGGCTAATACATATATTGCAACAATTTTGGCAATTACAGACAATCGATTAAAACCAGTTTTAGTAGAACCAGATATTCACACTTACAATCTCGATGTTTCATTGGTTGAGAAGCATATTACTCCACGGACAAAAGCCATTATGGTAGTACATCTGTATGGGAGAGTATGTTGGAGTGAGGAGCTGGAAGCTATCGCAAAGAAATACAAACTGAAAATTATTGAAGATAATGCTCAGTCCATCGGTGCGCAGTTTACACCGTGTAACACCGTGCTGAACAAAGAGTCACACCGTGCTCCCCAAAAGACAGGGTCATTAGGTGATGCTGCGGCTTTTAGTTTTTATCCGGGTAAGAATCTTGGTGCTTTGGGCGATGCCGGAGTAGTTACCACTAACGATGATAAACTGGCTGAAACCGTTAGAGCATTGGGAAATTATGGTAGCAAACAAAAGTATGTTCATGAATTTCAAGGATTAAATAGTCGAATGGATGAAATACAAGCCGCAATTCTGACTGTAAAACTTCATTACTTAGATGCCGAAAACCAAAAACGTAGAGAAATTGCACAATACTATTGCACTCATATTAAAAATGAGAAGTTAACTCTCCCAATAGTGAATAATGAATTATCAATTATGAATTGTATTGACAACGTTTGGCATTTATTTGTTATTCGTTGCTTTGAACGGGATTGTTTGCAACAATATCTTGCTAATCATGATATTCAGACTCTTATTCATTATCCGACACCACCTTATAAACAAGGGGCATATAAATTATTGAACAACTTATCATTCCCAATAACAGAACAAATTCATAACGAAGCATTGAGTTTACCAATAAGTCCTGTAATGGATATGCAAGAAGTAACCAAAATAACTCAAATAATAAACTCTTTCGAAAAATAAGTAAATGATGAATATAATTCAATCGGAAGAATTCCTCCATTTAAATCCACTAGTGTCGGTAGTTATACCTTCTTATAATCGTGCTGAAACGTTAAGCGGCGCTATTGATTCTATATTGAAACAAGCGTGTAATTTCGATTTTGAACTTGTAATAGGTGATGATTGCAGTTCCGATAGTTCGAGAAATATTCTTTTACAATACCAACAAAAATATCCTCGTAGTATCAAACTTCTTTTTCATGAAAATAATATTGGGTTAGGTTCAAACTGGGCTATTTGCGTACAGCAATGTAAAGGCAAATATGTGACTAATTGCGACAACGACGATTATTGGCATAATGTCCATAAATTGCAAATTCAGGTGGATTATATGGAATGTCACTTGAATTGTGGGCTCTTGCATACTGATTATGATGAGTTGGATATTGTTAGTCATTCAATAGTTCGTTCTTATCGGACAAAAAGTAAAGAGCAAATTCTACAGGGTCATAGACAACAGGAAATATTTAATGGAGAACTTAAAATCGTTAGCCCAACTGTCTGCTTTAGAAAAGAACTTTTCGATAAATATATTCCTGTGGATAAGTATATTGAATTAAATTTTCCCATTGAAGATTGGCCAACCTGGTTAATCTTATCTAAATACAGTGAAATTGATTATTTGCCAATTTCTACTGCAACTTACCGTGTCGGACACGAGTCGCTAAGCAATTTAGATTCATATAACAAGGTATTGAGTAAATTTACAAAAGAAAAAGTCATGTACAAATTTTTATGTGATATGTTTCCTGATGATTTAGAGTTTGTCGAAAAAGATTATAATAAGCATGTAGATAGGGTATTATTTAATATTGCATTTAAAAAGACTGATTTCAAAATAACTAAGAAATATGGACAGAAATTGAAAAAGCAAGGGGAAATGAATCTTAAAATAGCATCAACGTCAAATGTTTTGATGTTTTATGTATTTTCTTTATTACGGAAAATAAAAATAAAATGGAGTAGTTTGTTTTTAGGAGTTTATGTTCTTTTATTTAACTGTTTAGGCATTGTTTCAGGAATAGATTTGTAATTTAAATTAAGGCGAGTTTAGTTTATGATAAATATTAAAAATTGATACTCGTCTGAATATATTCATTTTAATCATTATAACGTAGTAAAATAATCTCATTCATAATAATATGCATACTTGTGTTATCTGTAATAATAGTTTTGAAAATAAAATTATTGAGACTAAAGAGATGATGTTTGGATTTCGCGATAGATTTAAATATTTTCAATGTTCAGAGTGTGGTTGTCTACAAATTGCAGAGATTCCTGAAAATATGAGTAAATATTATCCTTCCACATATTATTCTTATTCAGAGAAAAGTAAAAAGACTATAAGCAATAGGATTAAAGATTATTTATTGCCTTGCTCAATGAAATTCAGAATGGGAATATCAAAATCTTTAGTTGGTTTAATATCAAATTTTCGTTATGACTCTACATTCCCCTGGATAAATGATGATATTGGACGATTTTATAATAAATCAGTTTTAGACGTAGGTTGTGGTTGTGGTTTGTTAATTTCGTATTTTCAAAAATGCGGATTTCAAAAATTGACAGGTGTTGATCCTTATTTGTCAGAGAACAATGAAAATAAAAATTACTCTTTATTAAAGAAAGAGCTATATGAACTAAATAATAAGTTTCATCTAATAATGTTTCATCATTCTTTTGAACATATGGATAACCCTCATCGAATATTTAAAAAACTAGTTGATCTTTTAGAAGATGATGGATTATTACTTGTTCGAATTCCCTTGGTTGACTCTTATGCATTTCGTAAATACGGTTCAAGTTGGTTTGCATTGGATGCTCCCCGTCATTTTTATTTATATTCAGTAAAGAGTATAAATTATCTTGCTGAAAAATATGGTTTTAAAATTGATAAGGTTATTTATGATTCAACTTGGTTACAGATCCATTATTCTGAGAGTTACAAACGAAACATTGCACTCAATGAAAATTTTGAGGAGTTTTCAATTAAAAACAAGAATAATTTCCAGAAACAAGCAAATGCTCTTAATAAATTGATGGATGGTGATCAAGCTTGCTTTTTTATAAAAAAGAAAAATGCGAATAATTAAAGAATTAGTTTTGAAAAACAATTGAATAAGTTTTAAATATAATACTATTAACTATGAAAGTAGATAATTCTTTCGAAAGTCAAAATAAAGAAGAACTAAGTACTTCGCCCTGTCTTTGGTGTGGTGAAACTGCAATTTCTAAAACAAAACAAAAGGGTTATAAGGAGCCTGATTTGTTTGATATATTTTATTGCCAATCATGTAATACATCTTTTTCAATGCCAAGGGTAAATAGTGATGAAATATATGAATTAATTTATAAACACGCACACAATGTCAGAGGTTATAGTAGGTATTTAAAATATCAGAATGAGGTTGTTAAGCAATTAAATCCATTAAAGTTCTTAGCAAATTCAGAACCTTCATATTGGGGACCCATTTATGCGCTCCAACACATTTTAAAAACAGATAAAAAGGCTCGAATATTAGAAGTTGGATCAGGATTAGGATATTTTACATATTCATTAAAGAATGCAGGATACAATGTTCAAGGATTAGAAATTTCAAAAGAAGCTGTAAATGGTGCAACAGAGAAATATGGTGATTTCTATATTTGTGATGACTTATATAGTTTTTCAGAAAGGAATATAAAAAGATACGATGTGGTAATAATGACAGAAGTAATTGAGCATTTGAGTGATCCTAAAGGATTTATTGAATCAATAAGAAAATTATTAACACAACAAGGGGTTTGCATATTTACGACACCCAATAAATCTTTTTATCCTAAAGATGTTGCATGGTTCTCTGATGCACCACCAGTACATTGTTGGTGGTTTAGTGAAGAATCAATTAAGTATATTGCTGATTTGTATAAAATGCAACTTAAATTTGTTGATTTTACAAAGTATTATAAAAAGCATCCTCAATTATATAAAATAAAAGATATTGAAAATGAAGGTGAGAGTGTTTTTGATGCTTATGGTAATTTTATAGTTCGTGAGATAGATAATAAAGCAATGCCTAAAACACCTAAATGGTTAAAAAAGAATAGAATTTATAACTTGTTGAAGAACTTTATAATTCAAAATCGAAATGTGGATGTATACAAAAAAGGGAATATACAGTCTAATGTAATATGTGCAATATTAACCAAATGTTAGCTAATGATAACGAAATCAGCTCTCTTTGTCGAAAATCCCATTGTTTCTATTATAATTCCCTCTTACAACAGAGCCAATACTGTCTGTCAAACCATTGATTCCATTTTGAATCAAAAATGCAATTTTGATTTTGAAATTGTGATAGGTGATGATTGTAGTACCGATAATGCGCGGGAAGTGCTGTTGGAATATCAAAAAAAATATCCTCAACATATCATTCTGCTTTTTCATGATAAGAATATAGGCTTGGGTGCTAATTGGGCGAGTTGTGCAAAATTGTGTCGTGGTAAATATGTGACAAACTGTGATAATGATGACTATTGGCACAATCCTAATAAATTACAATTGCAGGTTAGTTTTATGGAATCTCATCCTGAATATGGAGTTTGTCATACCGATTTTCGAACTCATAACAGGGAAACAAAACAGATTACAGAAGTGGTAGTAAGTAATGACGCATTTGAGATCCCTTTACAAAAAGCAATTTTTAGTGGTAAATTCAAATATTGTAATGCAACCATGATGTATCGAAAAGAGCTGATTGACAGGTGTGTTAATTTGAATGATTACATCAATTATCAATTTACACTTCAAGACTGGAATACATGGGTAATTTTATCACACTATACTGATTTTTATTGTTTACCGGTATCTACTGCCACTATTGGAATAGAAACAGAATCAATTACACGAACTAAAAGTTACGATAAAATAGAAGAACGATTCAAAAAAGAAAAAGAATGCTATCAATATGTTTGTAATCTTTTTCCTAATGATTTTCCATACGTTGAGAGTGAGTATAATGATTATGTTTATTTAGTTTTATTGAATCTGGCATTTAAACAAAAAGACTATCGTAAAGCTAACCAATTTGGAAAGAAAATTGGAAATAAATCAGTTAAAGTAGTTTGTTCACAAAATAGAATATTGTTTTGGATGTTTTTCTTTCTCAAGCAAGTTAGAAAATTGTAAAGTTAAATTGAATTGTAAAGTTAAATTTCAGATTAGATTCTACGCTTCCCTTAAATGACAAATCATTACAATGACATTGTAATGATTTGTCATTTCGAACAAAATGAGAATTGAAAATCGGCGTTAGCCAAATCTCTCACAAAAAACGTTACCTATAAATTTTGCCGGACAATACTGATTCTTATCATTATTATCTTATAAATAGAAAATGTTCGAATAACTGATTTGAGATTTGTTCGGATTTATTATACTATGCCTAAAAAACTGGGAAAAAATATTATCTTTGCTTATTAAATATTCTGACAATAACTTAAATATATAGAAGTTGTTTAACGAAATTTAAATGCGAGCTTTTTGAAGAAACTTTATCTTCGCATTCATTTTTTTTACTTATTTAAATATGCTTTTTGAAAAGGAATAATTTATCACAGACTAATCATTAAAAGAAGTTGTTTTCAGTAATCATTCCTGTTTATAATAAAGCCGCGTATGTGGAAAAAGCCATAAAATCGGTACTTTCTCAAACTTATCAGAAGTTTGAATTGATTGTTGTAAATGATGGTTCGTCAGATAATTCTCTAGAAGTTGTACGTAATTGTCAATTGTCAATTGTCAACTATCAATTAATAAATCAGTCGAATCAAGGTGTTTCTGTAGCCCGAAACAATGGAGTAAAAGTAGCACAATACGATTATATAGCTTTTTTAGATGCCGATGACTGGTGGGAGACTACCTATTTGGAAGATATGAAAGTGGTGATTGAAGAGTTTCCTCAGGCAGCCATATATGGCTGTGGATATTTTCTTATAAAAAACGGGATAAAACGGATTGCTCCAGTAGGGGTAGAGAAAAACTTTAAAAAAGGAGAGATAAATTATTTCCAGATTTATTCCAATACACTTTGTATGCCATTAACATCAATTTCGAGCATTATTCCTAAGCATATATTTTTATCTGAAAAAGGATTTAATCCTGTTTTAAAACTGGGAGAAGATTTTGATTTGTGGATACGACTAGCCATGAAATATCCGGTAATATTTTTAAATAAACCTCTGGCAAACTACAATCAAGATGTTGAATTATCTAATAGAGCTATTGGCGAAAAACTCTATGAACCACGTGAACACATGCTTTTTACTGATTATGGAGAATTGCATCGTAATTTAGAGTTTCGATATTTATATGAACGACTGGCGGTTTATGGTTTGTTACCCTACTATTTAATTGGAAAAAACGAAAAAGAAGTGAAACGGATTTTATCCGAAATTCATTGGGAAAATCATGCTTTTAAATATAGATTATATTATACAATTTTGCCTAAAAAAATTGTTGGTATATGTATGCATTTTTTGAGGATTGGATCAATTTTGAAACAGAAAATGTTTAGTTTAAAAAACAACTTCTTTAATTAGACAAATTTCGTATTGTAATGAAGATATTCCAAATAGGATCTTTTCCTCTAGACGCCTCTTTTATTCAGGGAGGTGTTGAAGCTTCAATATATGGTCTTTCAATGGAACTGGCTAAAATGAACCAGGTTTTTATCATTGATGTACCAAGATTTGAAATTAAGAGGGATTGTATTGAAAAAAATGCTGAAATAACTATTTTTCGGTTTTCAGCTCCATACCAACGAAATTTCACAACGATTTTTAGATTAAAGAAAATAGTATCAATAATTCGTGTGCAGCGACCCGAACTTTGCCATATTCATACTACTAGTTTATTTTCATTAATATGTTATATTTCTTTGAAGTTATTGCATTTCCCATGTATAGTTACTGTTCATGGTTTAGCGCATATAGAAAAGAGAAATGTTTGGCGTAAAAAGCATAATTTAAGAAATCTATTGAGATATTGGGCTCAAAGTATAACTGAATTTTTATATTTGAGTATTTGTCCAATATTGATTGCAGATACAGAGTATGTTGCTAATACCATTAAAAACTATAAGGAACAGAGGAAAATTTTCAAAATGCCAATCTGTAAAGTTATTCCGCAAGGGGTGAATCCTGATTTTTTTCAATTGAAGAAATCAATTGAAAAAAATCATTTATTAGCCGTTGGAGCAATAAACAGGCGCAAAGGTCATCTTAATCTGATTGAAGCAATGAAAAATGTGAAACTTCAGATTCCTGATTTCCGGCTTTCTATTGCAGGAGTCTTGTCCAATACAGATTATTATCAACTTATGCAAAAAAGTATTATTGAAAATGATTTGGAGAATAATATCCAAATTTATATAAATGCTTCGTTTAATGAAATTAAAACATTGTTAAGTAGTACAGATATATTTGTTTTGCACAGCGAAGAGGAGTCGCAAGGTATAGTTCTCTGTGAAGCAATGGCTGCTGGAAAACCTATAGTTGCAACTAATGTTGGAGGTATTCCCTGGATTGTTGAAAATAATGTGAATGGATTATTATCTGATTTTGGTGATATTGATACTTTTGCGGATAATGTAATTAAATTGTTGAAAAATAATTTAATTAGAACAGAAATTGCCAAAAGAAATAGATTCGAGTCATTCAAGTACAACTGGCACTTTATATCAAATGAAATAATGAATTTGTATAAAACTATGATTTAATATTATCTTTGAATATTAATAAAGACTATTGACTAAAATATGCTCAACTTCATACCTAAATATTTCACAGAAAAGGCTATGCTACTTTATGTAGGAGCGCTGCTGGT
>Ga0302271_10003532_pt1 | contig 13140 bp, 5 predicted proteins | sample III_Bog_N1_1_FD_198767 | JGI IMG/M metagenome (GOLD analysis project Ga0302271, IMG submission 198767) | Peat permafrost microbial communities from Stordalen Mire near Abisko, Sweden - III_Bog_N1_1 | ecosystem: Environmental > Terrestrial > Soil > Wetlands > Peat | place: Sweden: Abisko... | reverse complement strand
ATCTTTCAAATTAAAACTAACAAAACTCATCTGGAGTTCAATTAGGCAGCTCTGTGATTACCTAACCTCAATTGATCTCTACAACACCTTAATTTATGCCATAACTTGTTCCCATTTCTAATCAAATCCTATCTGCTTACGCGTAGAATTCAAGTTCAGGAATACCTGTGTTTTCAAGGCAACCTTCTTCGCCTTTCAAAAAGAAGAAGAGGCTAATGTCAAAATTATCTGAGAGAAGTTCCGTAATATAATCATAAATACAATAAATGTAATAGCAGCTGGTATCGCAGCCGACGAAGGAAATTCAACTCAAAGGAAGTTTAATCGAAATCGAATAGAAAATAAGTAATATGCAATCGAACATGAATTCGCCTTCAGAGAATAATCCAAACAAAATATCTAATCATCTTTTTGGGAAATGCGAATTCTTCTTCGATCTCCCGAAGGAATTTCAATTTTATTACACGAAATTCAACAATTCCAATGTCGTGAAGGCCTACAAGAAATATCAGCAGCTTCTTAAGCTTATCAATAACGCCAAGGAACTTGGGATTTTAGAAAGATCTACAGTTGGAGGAAAACTCAACCATCAGCAAACGAATTACAAGAGGAGATACCTTAAAAAAGCCACTCTCGCTATGAGCAGACCAAAACAGACTCTGTTCGGGAATTGATAGCGTTTGTTAATAGATAAAATCTCTTTTTTATCTCCCAAAAAATATATTTTTAACTTAAGTATTGATCATATTTTCTTTCTTTCTTGAGGGAAGAAAAACTAATCATCTTCTTCCAATTGATATGTTGATGGATTGATGCTTCTTTTATTGTTTTTCAAGCCACTGCTGTGATTATTCGAAAGGAGATCTCTTTAATGAGGAATATTCTTAACTTTTATCAACGTTAAATCTTAAATGTGCCTTCTTTTTCCTTGAATTGCTTGAACTACACGCTAATGCGATTTCTTGTAACTTTTGACGACATTTGAATAATTATTCTTCGGAAAATAGCAGGTGAATTCTTTTAAGAGATCGAATTTGAATCCCATTGGGCCAAATAACGATCCTTATGGAAGCTTAGAGATCGGTTGTAATGGATTGAGTGATTATTCCATGATATTCATACCTTGGGAATTTTGATCTTTAGAACATTGCTTAACGCCCGAATGAATAGACTTCAATTCAGATAAGCTGTTCGGATTGTTGTGCATTAGATTGCTATTAGGCATGTTATTAGTGGTTGATTTCACAGAACTTTTCTTATTCTAAGCATAAGTGTTCATATTGATATTCTTTTTTTAATTCAATTTAGTCGCCGATGAGATACGCTGCTGGGAGAAGTTCATTGGCTATCCAGTTGAAGTATTGTTTCCATTCGTAGTCTAAGGTGTTCCTTTGACAAAGGAAGTAGGAAATTCCACTACGGAACTATTATTTCTCCGTTTGGGATAGAATATCTATGAATTTTGAGAGGTAAACTTTTATTGGATCTGCTAGTGCTGCTAAACTGCTTCATATTGCTGCATTTGCTGCTGAAAAAGCTAATACACTGACTATGTTTATTACTGAAATTATTAAAACTGCATGAATAACTAAGCAATACTTTCATCGATTTGAGATTGCTACCTCGTGACTGAGAAACGATATTCTGAATCGGAACCTAGAAGTTTATTTGAGCTGTTCGGCATTTCGCATGTCTATCTAAAAGAAGTTCCTGGGAGTTGCAGTTCCAGATTACTTGGGAGATCCTGAAGAACTTGTAAGGTATTATTGCCTTTTGAAAAGATCGGATTTTATGGGATTTTCTATTAGGATGCTTAATCGAAAGGGAAACAAAACAAATAACTAAATAATTAAGAAGTAAATGTGTAATTCAACGAAGGAATTGCCTTCGAATCGCATAATAATCTTACACTGATTTTAGAGATTGAAAAGAGAATCTTCGTTTGGAGACTATTATTATTGCAGATTTGGTTGAGGACTATTATTTGGCAAATTCCCCAAGGCACTGCTAGGAGGCAAAGCTGGTGAGGCTTCTTATGTCGGCTTTAAAATCGATTTAGATTCCATCTACGGATTTGTCTAGGGAACTGGAATTATCTATCTAATAACGCTCATTCCACGCTGCAACACCATAGCTTAAGACGGCAATGCGTGATCTTCTTCAAAAGTCAGAGAAAGTTGCTCAGAGAGTAACCTTTCAAAAGCAGAATTCATGTCGAGTTTCTTTTTACCAACAATGCCAGGAATATTGCTGGGGTTGTTATCAGCATTTAGGCTGTTTGTGTTGTTATGATTAGGGGTAGATACATTCTAGGTATCATTAGTCACATTATTCAGATTGATGTTATTCTTTGAGGTACTTTTTATTTCTTCTTATTCTAACGATGAATCTGTCATACTTTGAGAACTGTCACTGCTATTACTGCTGGAGTCTTAATATTACGATTTCGGACAGTCTAATCTCTCTCCTTCAGGGAGAGTCTAAAGAATCGGATGATCTGAGTGACTCATCTAATGAATCTATCCATTTGAGATGTATTTTCGATGTTTAATCCTTGGACATCGTTTGAAGAATTCTTTATCTTTTTCTAGTTTTTGCAGTTCATCGTAAATATCAATGTCTGCATATTCTATGCGACTAGCTTTGATCACTTCCCATCGGGTAACTTTTAGACTGAGTTTCACGTGAATTAGATTTACGAGGGAATTAGTGTGATAAGATCTTCTTTTGATTGTCTTTCGATTTTCTTCTTCTTGCGAAAAAAATATTTTTTTAGCAAAGTGAGCTTTCCGAGGGGAAAAGTGGATCTGCGGGCAAGATGACACACTGTGACCATATTGATTGCAAGTGTAGCAAGGTTCGAGCTAGCGGTTATCCATGAGAATCTGATCTCGGATCATACAGAGCTTTTCCTTTCAAGAAAACAAAAAAATATTTATTTAAACTTTTCGCATCGACTCAAGACTTTTTAGTAAAATGATTTACATGGTCAAGTGGGAAAAGCTTAGCGCAATCGATGAAGTCTTTGTAAGATATTTGGACAACAGTTGCGACAGATTTAGCACAAACAGCCAGATCGATTGGACTTTAGGTTATGAAATACTACGCATCTACAACACTACCCTAAAGTATGAGAAATTTACAAAATTACAGTAATCAAATAGCACAGCACATGAAATAAACTGACCTTGACTGTGGATATCGTGCGCTTAAAGTTCATGTTCTGAAAGAAATATTCTGCTTCCCCTTTGGTGAGAATCATCAATGATTCCATCTTCTATCCCTGCGCAGCTAGCGTTTCAGATGGTCCAAAGCGCTTCTAAGTCATTTTAACTGAGCAGCATTTCAAAAAATCAATCGAGAATGTCTTCTAAAAAAGTGGTATCCTTAGCAGTAATTTCAAAAAGGATTCTCTAACAACTTCTTCTTTTAAGTCACGGGAACACTCTTCGAAGACTTGTGCTCCTTAACAATCATAAGAAAAGTAACATTAAACCTCATGCCATTCAAAATATTGAATACCTTTGAGTATCGCTTCATCTGATTGCTCATTCAGGTACTCGAAATATTTTAGCACTCTCAGTTATGTATCCTTCGGTGTCTGCATGTATTCCAAGTATGCCTGGAGTAGATACTAATTATTGTGAAATGCCTTCGATTTCTAGTCCTCCTACGCGAAGATATTCCCGATTGTGTTGATGCAATACGCGAACGTACCGCATGTTATGAACGTTATCCCGATAACGTAAATTTTCTCATAGAAGTTAATTGGCACAATATCGCCGTATCCGATGGTGATCATGGATATGATGGAGAAATACAATGCAGAAATGTATCGGATGCTCCATTCTTTGTCTTCAAGACCTTGCTGATGGATCCAGGAACGATAATTCGTGGGAGAAGTCAAGTATGGCACAACGGTTGTGCTTCGTCCTGACTATTCTCCAACAAGATGAAATCCGCAACCACAGAGATGAGCTAGAAATATAACTAGCATGATCAAACGGATTATTTAACTCCAAATGGGCATCTTATATGATAAGCTGAAGTGCTAATCTATCTTGTCCATCTTCATCTTCATCTAAAACAACCAAAATGCAAAGAAGAAAATGGGGCAAAAAATAAATAAATAGATTTATTTTTCTCTCTCAATCTCTCATTTTTTTGATATCTACTTAATTGATCCTGAGAAACATCGCAAGGAAATCCAAAGCAGTTGACTTAAACAGTAGATTCGAGGATAGAAGCACAGTACAGCTGAAATCAATCCAGAATTTATGACTAAGATATTTAATCGCTATGAGCCGCTTGTCCATGACAGCCATCCCAAATTAATAGTATCCCGTGTGGAATCCTATGATAATATCGATGATAAAGCACATGATTGGGATTTAATACAGAAACAAATCCCAGCTGCTATTTTCTAAGAAAATCGAAGTAAAGCAGCCTTTAATCGGGATGAGAATCAATTAGCTGCATAGCAAGCACAAGAAGAAGATCTCCCAGAGAATGATAATCAACGCAGATGGCTCAAGTGCTTTCGATTTCATCCAGAAAATGTAAAATGAGTTGTAGAAAAAATCTAATGTTTTTTTCTAAATCAGAGTTAATTACGTGACGTGTTTCACTTCAAACTGCTGGGAAATAAGATTATTTCGTTTTTCTAAGATACTTGCAATTTTCTTATTCCCTGAAGAACCTGTTAAGGAGGAAGATGAAGCATCCACATCGACTTAGCTTTAGTGATTCCCGAGTTGTTTCTATCTTATACTCAATGGCCCAGCGCATTTATCACTGATGATCTCAAGATGTCTTCCTTCTAGCACACGGAAATCTCGATATGCAACACGCAATAGTAATTGATTGATAAATTTTTTTAAATAAGTGATAACGACTAAGGGATTCTTTTATGATGAAAATAGCCCTGGCGACTATTAGTTGTTCTGCTTATTTCCTTCGTTTTGGTCCATTTTGATTGATGGAGATTGTTAGAAAATTTCATCTTGAAAATCAAAATTAAAATTATGATTCGTTTTCCTTTTGTACATATTAATCTGTTGCTGCTTCTTCTGCAGCTGATTGTTTAAATTAGCATCTAAACTAGATTTCATTATATTCCCAATTAAATGCTCCGAATACTTAAATCCACTCTTGGTCGGCTTGGATTATTCACGTCTCTTCTTAACCTACCCACGTTCACCGATAACTTCTATGGAGTTATTGTTATTATTGTGACTCCCTGTGAACTAGCTTGAGGCTGGATGACTGATCAGACACGACTAACAAAGAAGGTTTCTTGAGCCATGTGCACAAAGATCGCTTTTAAAATGATGGATCTCGAAATCACTCATGAAACCTTTTCGCTCCACTTTAAAAAGCAAGCAAAAATAACATTTAGATGAGGAATTTGTTACTAACACAAATTAAGAAGATCCCACCATAAAGCTTCTACCTTTTTTGAACTCTTCAGATTGGGCATCACTCTTCGTTTCCAGTTAAATTTCGGACTGCTGTTTTAACAAAAAAATCAAGATTATCCATTATTTTTTTACTCACTCATGCATTTTCACATGTTTTTTTGCACAACTTTAACACTTTTCTTGATTTGCTTTTTACCAGGAATCTATCTGTAGCTTTATCTAGATTATCTGTTGTGGCTGGCTTAGAATGTGCGAAGAAATCAGTTTGAGTAGCTGTCTTCTTTTCACTAAAGAGCTTCCTTCTATTTTAGACTCCTTCATAGTTAATAGAATATCCAGGAAATTAAACCATGGACTACTCTTAGATATAATTTGATTCCTTAGTAGGAGATCTGCTCACTTGCCCAAGTTGTATTGCTCTTGATGTAGGCAAAACAGACAAGAATTCAATTTGAAATTCGAACATAAAACCATCAAAATACAAATGGAGGCTATTTTAAAAAATAATAATTGGATGTTTATTTCTGTACTCGAGAAGCTTTTCGATGCCTTCAATCTGCGATGAAGAAGAGCTAGATTGCTCTTGCTAGTGAGAATTCGACTGATTTGCCACACAGAATGAATAACAAGAATAAGAGGAGGTTGTCTTATTTTACATCTAGCTCATACTCAGCTACTTCTACTTAATAACTTCCCTTTGATTTTGGCTATTTTTCAGAACCAAAAAGAATCCTTGTTGTTATCATATTATCTTCACTCCCCACCAGACTAACAAATTAACCCAATTATTATTATTATTTTTCTTTAAATTAATCACCTAAATCCCACTGTGATTTCTTTCTTTTGTTATCATCAGCATTGACAATCGTTATTGTTGTAAACCTTGCATCACTCATTTGATTTCGTTTTAACTTATTTTTTCTTTCTTTCCTAAAATCCTTGAAATTTTTTTATCATTTTTACATCATAACATCCAATTCAAAATCATTTTCATCAAAATCACATTCTTCCTTTTTTTTCCACAAAAATCTCTTTCTCATCCTTTTTAAAAATCTCTTCATAGCTGGAAGTATTTATCAAGCTGTGAATCAGCTGAGCAAAATATCTTATGGTTCCCCTTTTCATCGATCTGCTGCATAACTTTCAAAGGAACTTTCTGTCTAATTAGAGATGCTATTGCTGGCCTAATAATTTTATCAACGTCTTCATAGTTCTCGGGCTCTTATAGATAAACCAACCATTGAATTTCTGGAATGAAGGCTAATTTGTAATTAGCTAAATTATTCAAAGTTATCGAGTTCTATTAGTTTACGCTATCTTAGTCAAGTTCCACCCCTGCAAATAGAACTCTTTTCGATTCAGATTCAGATATCCAAAAATGATTTTTCGATGAGCTTAACATTTATCCTGAGCAGTCCTTGATCATAGACTCAATCAAGACCTTGTTTATCTCAGCGATCGTTGGGTTTTGTGAATTACTGTATTCTTGTAATTTATTCTGAAGAACATCATCACTGAAGGATCGATACAAGAAAATTCTCGGACGAAGTTGGATTCTTTGAATATTAATTCGATGATGGCGTCGATTATAGATGGACATCGCTGCCGTGTATAACCCAAAGGAGGCTATTATTGATAGGATTGTACGCATTAAAGGAGTTTGAAGAAAATAAAAAGTAAGAAAATAATATTTTTCATAATAAAATAATAATAATAATAATATTGATTTACTGCCTTCGTTTTTGTATTATTTGGAAAGGAACTAGTCTAGGATTGCAAAATGGAATAATTAATCCATAAAAATCCCATAGATTTGATTTAAACTGCATAGTGATATCAAAAAAATTCCATCTCTAATGATAAATAATAATTGATTTTTTTGGAATGAGAAGTTTCAAACTTTTTTTTATCAAATTAATTGTTTTTTTTAAAAAAAAAGAAAAGAAAAGCAAAGAAAAACATTGATTATTATTTATTTTTTTTAGAGTCTTAACAAACCCAAATCCAAAGCAAAAAACAAACGAAATAATGTCTGACAAATAAAGAGTCATCAAGATCCTTGTCATTGGACCTTCCTAAAGTGGCAAAACAGCTATTTCAAACTACTTATCTGGTAGATTAGATGGAATTCAGAAGGATTACAGACCTACAGCGTCGCTACGTATCGTAGAATTCAACAAAGAAGCACCTGTCAACAAAAATAGACCAGGATAAGAAACAGCTACAATCTAACTCTGGGATGGTAACAAAAACAGCTAACAACATGAAATATTTAAGCCATAAAAAAGTCACAAATTTTAAAGCCCAATGCTTATATTTTTGTTTGCTGTTTCTATTTAGTTTCTGGTGACTCAAGGTACTAAAATGGAAAATGCAAATACGTTTTGATTTGCTAAAAATAAAAAAAGAAATGGAGTACATATTTTGTTCAGTCAAATTTGTAACATTTTGTTTGAAAAAAAAAACACAAAAAGATATGAATCTACATGGCCAGCTATTCAGAAGAACGCAAATGGATGCCTGATGGTGTACAATGCTGAAAATCCTAGACATGAATAAGAAATCGAAAGTTGGTTCAATAACTTTGCTAAAAAAACTAACATGCCACCTGCACTGCTCATGGGTAGGAGGATGATTTAGATTGTGTTAGATAAATGGAGAGAGATAGGATGGTTGTTAAGGAATCATTTATTGAGATAGAGGAAAATAAATTTGATTGAAAAAGGAATAGAAAACTCATTGATTTATTATTTTTAAATTTCAATAATAACATAACTTAATATATATTTATTAGGATTTGCTCATTAAGTATCAGGCAAACCAGTTCAGAAGGGAAAATAGAGACAAAGTAAGTGAACAGCTATTTATGTTTTTGCCTATCCTAACTAAATTGTTACATGTCTTATTGCTGTTCTTTAAAAAAACAGTTAAGCCTTGCCCAACTGTTTAGGTGAGCAACACTTCCATCGAAGAAGGCAGTGAAACAATCCTCCCAGCCTTTGAAAAATTCTTCACAAGTGTCATGAACTACGTCTACGAGAACGAAGATCAAATGGAGAAAAATCTTATGAAATAGAATTGAGTGCTGGTTTAGCAAAAGATCGAATCATAATGGTTTTTCCTAAAGACTGAAATTGAAGTGAATTTTGTATTACAAGATAATTTTCTGTGTGTATTAATAAGAATAGTTCACTTTAACTATGGGTAATTTCAAGGTGAGGAATCGAAAATTCTAATTAGTTAGAAAGGAATAGCAAGAATAGTAGACATTGAAAGAAAAATTTGTGAAAATATTTAAAAGAAAATGAAGAAAGGGTGGGATATTTAAAATCTTCTTAAATAAACATATTTGATCATAATAAACAATCAAAAGGCTAAAATGCTTGAAGGTTTAATTACTTTTATAAGACAAAGAAGCATAAACCTCTTGAAATCTAGTATATTTTATGTCTAAGAAGCTATCTTTCAAGCTTTTTCTTAACTTGAAGCTGAAACATACATTTTTTAAATTTGAATTTATGTTTTTTTGTTTAATTAGGTTGTTTAATTATCTTTTTCTTTTCTCTTTTTCTTTTATATCGAACATTGCATGCATATGGTTAATGTGTTTAGATGTTTAGATTCATACAATTCTACATAGAATGTGTCGTAACATGGGGGTCTCAATCGTGCAACAATGAACAATAATTGAAGCAGATCTTTATGATTTGTTAACGATTTGTCAATGATGCAAAGGAGGAGATTTTCCACTTTTGTGAATTGTGGGTGAATGAGCGTGAAGTGGATAAGGATACGGTATGCACTATGGAATCTAAGATTTATAAAATTAATTATAAAAAGTTATCTCTTTGCCGGAGTGCTTCCAAGTGATCGATCCACATATCCCTTCATGTAATTGAGAGTGTTGGTTAAAAACTAAAGTATTGTTAAATAATTTGGAATGTAAAAACATCACTCATTCACTTTGTCTCTCTGTCCTTTTGCCTCAATACAACAGCCTTCGATGGTATCAAAGTTTCAATATATATATATCAACTTATTATTTCTTATTTCTTTCAGTGGGAATTAATCCTTTTTTGTTTTTGTGTGTATGTGTATGTGTATGTGTGTGATTAATTATTTGTTAATCCCCAGGAATTTCTTTAACAATTAATTGAATTTTTAATATATTTCCCTTGCTTAGTTTGAATTTTATTTAAAATTCCCCTTATCGCTTTCTATCTCTTTACTTCAATATGATAATATCAGAAACAATTAAAAAAAAAGAGAAAATATTTGTTAAAATACTAAAACAAAAAACTTGGTATTTGTGTTTAGATTCAAGTAAAATCTGTAAATTTCTAAATTATTGCAAATAAATCGAAGTAATAATGATCCAACATCCAATTGTGGCTGTTAGTTTATACCCTTTAATTGTCAAATTAATCTGAAATTATCCTTCTGAAGAAAAAAAAAAAGAATGAAGAGCTTTTTCTGCTTAACTGATAAAAAAGAGCTATTCATAAAATTTACAGATAAACAAACAGCAAAATATTTGAACTTTTAACTATTTTTCATTGTCTATTCGAGATATTGCTAAGGTCTTTGAAGGTTCTTCCAAATAAATTCTCTGCTTTGATGCTCTTCTAGAAACCTGTATACCCTACAATAGGGATCTCTTTGGGTGCTTCCTGTAATAAAAAGAACAACAAAATATTGTTAAAATCAAAAAGAAAATACCAGTTTAAGATATTTATCAGTTCATTTTTAGAACAAACTTGCAATTTGTTTTATTTATTATCCCTATTGCTACTCTAAAACAATAGTAATTTCATTATTTTTTTAAATTTTCCATTCTAAAATATAAAAAAATAAACAATTAAATCCCAAAGTTTCTTTTACAGCATCTCCCTTTGTCATTGATAGGATGAACTCAGCTTATCGGTTAATTTCTTCTTCTGTTGGACCATGGACTTGCTTAATTGGAGGTCGATAAACAGCTCTAAAACCTTGATATCCAACAACAGGAACTCGATCGATAGGAGGAACATCTTCGATGCTTCTTGGCTATGAGGAGAGTCTTTGTGTAAAGGAATAAAATGATAAAATGAAGAAAATTGTTTTTCATTCATAAAAAACCTAAAAATAATCTTTTTATTCATTTTCTTTTCATAACAAGGTTTAATATTTGCTCTAAATATTGTTATTTTTTATCTATTTACTAAGCCTTAATGAGTTTCAATCTTTCTACTTCATCTTCTCTCTATCTGCCATTGAGAACATTCGTTGCATTATTCGTGAAAGTCGGGTTATTTCGCAGGTTCGGTCTGATAAATTCACTTCCATAATTAGTTGCATATCGCTCTTCATTTGACAAAAAAGGTCCACTGTTATATCGATCGTTCAAGGACTCAGCAGTGACTTTAGCAAAGGTTTTTCCATGTATGCTTTCCGCTTGGATGCCTTTTACGTGTCCCTTATATCCTGGAATATGCTGCCTTTGCAGCTCGTGAGTTGGCCCTCCTAGCCAACTCTCACCGTTACGGACTTATTCGTAAGTAGGAACAAGACGAGTTGTGTTCATTTCTTAAAAGTGTGGTATTTGTTTGTTTTAGATGGGTTGGTAGGTAATTTATTAATATGATTATTTTCTTATTAATTATTAGAGTGAAAGGAAGGAATTACACAATTCGACAGTTTCCAAATATTGTAATTTGTTTTTTTTCGCTTTCCTTACGGATTCTCTCTCTCTCTTTCAAGTCGATTTAGGTGCTTTTATACTTCCTTTTTTCTTTTTATTTCAAAAATTCTGTGATTTTTAACAACATAACTTGTAAAATAGGCATCTATAAAAATTATCAACAAAAAAATTGTAAAATCATAATCCAATGATTTCAAAACCAACATTATTTCTCTTTGCTACCTTATTCTTGTGACACTCTCAGACACACACTATTTGTGTCTCTCAATTACATCTATTCATCTTAATATTTTTTTTCCTTTTTACATTCATTTTTCTTATTTAACATGAAATACTTTTTCTTTCTAAACTATCCATCAAAACAAATTCTTTGAATTTCTATTCATAGATCTATTATCCCTTTGAGAAAAAAAACAACAACCTACTGTTTCTTCTTATTATGAGTGAGTTTTTCATTTAAATAATCAACTGCATACACAAAACGACTTTCAAGCAGCAAAGTGTTTAAATATCCACAGAAGAGATACAAAAACATCAAAAATGATTAGATTTTTCTCAGAAGAGAATGAATTGCTTTCTGACGGATCCGACGATTTCGTTGGGAATAACCTAGAGAGCATTGAATCTGACGGTCTTGGAGATGGGCTTGCATTGTCCGGCAACGAGGATATCACCTTCAGTGACAGTGAAGCAAGGAGAAACGTGGACAGCGATGTTTCTGTGTCTCTTCTCGTATCTGTTGTACTTTCTGACGTAGTGGAGATAATCCTTTCTGACGATGACGGTCTTGTTCATCTTGGTGGAAATAACCAATCCCCTGAAAGGCAAAAAAGAATAAAAATAAGATATGATAACATATTATTCAGAAGGCATTCATTTCACTTTTTCTCCAAAATATTCTTCTATTAATCTCCTATTTTTTGATTGCTTTTCTTGCCATAATGTGCCTCTATTGCTAACTCGAATCTGCCCCTTAATTTTTTGAAGAGGTTGTTTTTTTTTACTTGATAATCTTTCCTCTGATGGAGATGTTGGAAGTGAAAGGGCATTTCTTATCAATGTAAGTTCCATCAATAGCCTCCTTGGGGGTCTTGAAACCGAGTCCAATGTTCTTGTAGTATCTGACACCGGTGGAAGATTTCTTGGCAAGAAGCTTCTTGTTGTTCAAGAAGACGGCATCTTGCTTTTGGAAAGATCTTTGAATCTGTTAAAATTTTGAACCAAAAAATCGTAAATTTTTCGAAAAGAAAACAATTAGAAATATGTCTGCTAAGCTAATAAATGTTATGAAGAGCTTCAAGAGCATAAATAGGCTCATTCAAATTCTATCTATGCTACAGTGACCGCAAACATTGTGCTTCAATTATTGCCCACAGTGTAAAAGCTTCCTTAAATTGCTTTTCTATTATGTTTGCTAAGCTTCAAGATGAATGCGATCACTGAAAAACCATGCTTTTATGGAGCTTTAAATCTAGAGTAAATATAGTTTGAAAATGCTTACCTGAATATCCATTTTGAGTATCTGAGTGCTTTCTTTTGTCTCTCTTTTTTTGATTTGATTTTTTATTCCTTTATTTTTTCCCTTGGCAGAGTCTTAAGGATGCGTGTTAATTACACCTTCCTTTGTGGTTTAACTTTGCCCCCTTTCTAATTTTATCTATATTTTTCATATCCGGCAGTCATTCTTTGCATGTGAATTCACTTTTTTGTTCGTTGATTCATCATATTAGAGCCCGAATTTATTATTAATAAAAGTAAATTATTAGATTATTTCTTTTTTCCAATGGAATCTCACCAAAAATATTACACCAAATTTTCTTAAATAAGCCTATGATGCTGTGTTGATGGTTAAAACTGAGGGGAAAAAAAACAAAAATAAATTAGAAATCCTATCGATTCATTGTCTCATCAAAATGGATGTCAAAATGAAATATTTTTAATTGATTTTATCATTTTGAAGACAAGTATGATTGAATAGGGGTTGGGGTTGGGGTTGGGGTTGGGGTTGGGGTTGGGGTTGGGGTTGGGGTTGGGGTTGGG
>Ga0302271_10003531_pt1 | contig 13142 bp, 8 predicted proteins | sample III_Bog_N1_1_FD_198767 | JGI IMG/M metagenome (GOLD analysis project Ga0302271, IMG submission 198767) | Peat permafrost microbial communities from Stordalen Mire near Abisko, Sweden - III_Bog_N1_1 | ecosystem: Environmental > Terrestrial > Soil > Wetlands > Peat | place: Sweden: Abisko... | reverse complement strand
TTAATAAATAAACAAATACAAAATCAAAAAAAGATAATAAGCAAATCAGCTTCTGTTTTATTTATTGTCTCCTCAAGGGAATCTCTTCTTGCGAGTTCGTATCAATATCTCCCTAGAGCCCAATAATACCTTCTAAAAAATTATTTGAAAAACTGAATAAATTGTTAACTCTCAATTTGCAAAAAATAATTGAATTAAGAAAAAATTAGCTTTTTAGTGCCTTTTCAAGATCTTGTTTGTAGCCTAATAAACCAATTCTTTTTGTTAATATTTCGAGTATCATAATTAATTATTCAATTAAAATGGATTTTTGGCAATTAATCTTCATTTGATATTTACAAATCATATTACAAAAGATCATTTCAATTAAATTTGTATTATTCTGTTCTTTCATTTGAAAAACTTAGAAATCTCCATTCCATTTGTGGGGAGATAATTAACACAATAAAAAGGGGAAATCATTAGTAATAGTGCTAGCAGCAGTAATGTATTAGTCCCCTTTTTTGAATGGATGGTAGATTGGTTGGTTATTCAAACTCGAGAAAGGAGAATCTCAGAAGAAAGAGTTTTACAATGAAACTAATGATATTAATGAGATCATTTAAAGGTCTTCAATTAATTGTTGGGGAGAGAATGATCAATAGACATGAGGTGTTCGATATTCATACAAATTCATTTTTGAGAGGAATAATAAATCCATAATCAAATTTTTTTTGTTTTCGAATTTCAAAGAGGCGAATTTACAGACTTTTTTAAGGTTTGAGACAATGAATCTGAACAAAGCAGTCTCCAACAGCAGGTAGTCATACACCTAACAACAACAATAGTAAGAATCAATGTGAATAATGTCAAAATAGCATCGATAAATTACAAAGAAAATTCACATCAATCAAGAATACAATGTTTAAGAAGGTCTTTCATTTCCTAAAATTATTTTGGTTTGTTTTTTCGGCGTCTTTTAGGGAATCGAGAATGTAACAACAACACTAGCAATAGGCATATTTGGATTAGCAGTAGAATGAAGAGTATTATGATTACGAAAATCAAGATGTAGCTGAAGAGGATGATCAGCATCAAAGGGAATTTCAAACTAAACAGCGATTTTCTTAATTCTAAAACTACAACAATGCGTAAGCCGACCATAATGATTTCAATACTGACGAGAACGCTGAAGATGAGCGTAATGATTAAGCTACTGAATAAAGTCAAGCATAAAGTCGTAGAATTTCTGGAAATTTACTACAGGATATTCAAGTGAATCCTTAATTAGCTGTAGGAAAACATCTTGGAAGAAGAACGAATGGAGGTGGAGGAAGATAAGCTAGTATTGAGAGAGTATCATCTGAACCAAGTGCGTACATAGACAATAATAGCTAATCTTCTTCGTTTTTATTATAAAATAGATCTTCATAAGGGAATCTCTACCCAGGTAGCAAACATAGCAGTCATTCAAAGAAAATGAATGATAATAAAAAAAATAATGACCGTTCATCGCAACAGATCTAATCTAAATTCGAAATTCATCAGCAGTAGTAATAGTAGTAGAAGTAATAGTAAGATCTCGATCATTCTCACTAGCAGGATATCTACCTCTCTAACAACAAGAATAACCTGAGCTAGCTGTCGAAAACTCAATACATTTCCTATGAAAACTCACCAATCGATTCATAACACAACCTTGCGCTGACAACTCATAAATAGCAATCATAACAACTCGCAGAAGCTCAGTAGTAGCTTTTGTAGCTCTACAAACAGTAGTAATAGTCGTAATTGTATTAAAAGAATTCAAAAAACACTCCATTTTAGTAATTCCTCCATCCCTAGGAATTGCATAATTTCAATAAAAATAACATCCACAGCAACAGCAACAACAATAGCTTTTAGAATGGTATTCCTGTAGCGCCGAAGAACAGTACTTACACTAGTCATCCCTAGCAAGTAGCTAAATAATACCTTGGAAAAGATTAATAGATTTTATCTTCAGATTAGAATTTAAGATTTTTAGATAATGTACCGTCGGGCTACAGTGTGACTCGCACATAGCCTACTCGATCAATCAAACTAAATGACGAATTATCATATCCAAGAAGCAACTCTGCTGCTGGAAATAACAACAGCAATAACAATGCCACCAGAGCTAATAACATCGCAAACAACAACAACAACATAGCCCCTCCTGTGAGATCTAGACTCGATGAAAAGCCTGTGCAATAAATGCAAGTTACAAATCTACATTAGCGTCCTAGTTCCTCTGGATTATCACCATTGCCTCCTCGCAATAATAATGGTGGTGGTGATGATGGTAGCTACACAACATATCTTGAGTAGACCGATGCCCACAGTCCACTTTCAGCTTATCTGCATTTGAACAGTTACAATTAGAACCACATAAACGTTAGTAACCATCTTCTCAACAACACGAACACGAGTTTCAGTTATAACAAGAAAGGTAATTACTACAGCTAGCAGAATAGTGGAAATAAACGAGAAGAAAGCAGAACGAAAATGTAAAATAATCCAACTCCATCATCTTCTGCTTGTTGTTCCTCAGGAGGGCTTACTTCGTTAACTCATCTTAATGTCACACCGCCTTAGTCGGCGAATACGCTATTGCCGTAGTAATAGCTGTAGAGAGTTATTTACCCAAAGAGAATGGTTGATAATTCTAGGAAATAATAGTAAGAAATATTTTAAGACTAGCATAAAAAAAGTTTCAATGTGGAGGAAAAAGATGAGCGCTTCTCACATGGATTCAACTAACCTTCCATGGAGGGTCTCCAGGACACTGCGGAATAGCTGTAAGTCTGATTTTTAAGCACATGCAGAGAGAAAAGAGAGAGAATAGATATTAATTTTTTATTTTTTAAGTTAATTTGTTTGTTTTTAAAATTCATATCTTTTGATTATTATTAGGGCAATATCTAGTGGTAAGAAGTAGGACACCAAGAAGAACGATATCAATTGGGATCATGAAGATGCATAGATTAGCAGCAACAACTTGAATGATACAAGTTATAATTAAATCCCCAAGAATCCTACAGGTTTAGGTGTAGATAGATCATTTGATTCCCGTAAAGTAGGTGGGTTTAGTAGCACCAACAGCATTCCAAATTCTCTTCATGCAATCGGTAAAGGCAGTCGAAGTATGGAGAGAGGAACTGGAATGGAAGCCTCCAATACTTTTGCGATTTCAAAAAATACCAAATCAGGAATGAATCAAACTGCCGTAGCAGTATCTAATATAATCCCTTGCAAGGGCCGAAAGGATTAATATACTCGTTCTAGCTCCGCTTAATCAGCGCAAGCAGCTCGTGAAGAGAAATTCTTGTAGGACAGAAAGTTATCGCAGAATTAAGTCGAACGACGGCTGATGGAGTAGGAAACAGAATATTTGAAAATCCGATTAGATCGGAGTGAAAAGGAAGTCAGAGAGAAGAAGAGAATGCTATCTGAGAGTGAGATGTATTACAAGAAGATAATCGATGAAAAGAATGGATAGATTATCGATGCGAGAGAGGAAAACAGGTAATTACAGTTGTAAGTGCATTCGTTAGAGATGAAAGCCTATGACAAAAAGAAGAGTCTGCAGAAACTCTACAAGATTATCACCGAAAAAGATGAAGAACTCAGACGAATACGGTTAGAAATGAGTGAATCGCTAGGTATTGCTAAAAGAGAAGCAGCAGATGCTGTTATGAATGTGGAATAATAGCTTGGACATAGATTTAGTGTTCTCATGGAAGATTTGGCGTTTAAGGAGAGAATCATCGATAATTTATCCGATTAAGTTATGGTTTTATAGAATCTCAACAGTGGTGCACAGAAGGAAGTAATATTTCAGGACAACAACACTGAGATGATTCAAGGGAGATCGAGTAGCAAAGAACTAGAGAGCACGACATTGTAGGAACTTCAAGCGAAAAGAAATTAACTTATGGCTGTGGAGTCTTCATAGATTGATTCCAATTAGGCACAGGAGATTACTTAATTAGTGGCATTCATTGATGAAGAGATAGCGAAGCTACAAGGAGGAATAGGAATGATTGAGCAATCAAAAAGGAAAAATGAGATTGGCGAGGATAATTAAAATATTTAGAAGAATATCTGCAGGAATTGTGAAAACGAAAATGGCATGAAAAATGATAATAATATTGATGGTTTGCGTGGGTATCAAGAAGGAATACTTAGGAGGATTAGGAAAATATTAGGAACACGAGATGGCATGCAGATTAACGATGTAGAATAGGGGTTAGATGAACTTAATTCGAAGATCAAGAAATAATAGAATGAACGAAGCTAAGATGCGATTAACAAGAGCGTTTGTGATAATTTGAAAAAGCATAACGATTAACTGCAAGCTGCGTTGTCTGCCGTGTAGATTTCATTGTCTGCAGTCAATGGAGCGAATAGCTAGTTAGCAGCACAAAGAGATGAGATATTGATGGAGATGCAGGGGTAAAAACAGATGCTTGGGGAAGCGAAAGAGGTGATTGGAAGGCTTGAAAGAGAGAAGGAATAGGTTATGAAAGAGCAAGAGAATGCGAAGAAGAGGGAATAAGCTGCAGGAGAGAAGATAAAAGAGTTAGAATAAAAGGAAGTACAGGGGAGAATTTAGAAAATGAATCTGCAAGATGTTTCAATTAATGAGAAAGATGCTAAAATAAAATCTATGGAACAGGCTATTACAGAGTTAGCGCAGGAGAATGAAGAGAAACAGTAGTAACTTGAGGAATATGTTTAATAGAATCAAGCATTGAAGGGATAGATTGAAGAATTGCAAGAGGAATGCAATGAATTACAAGGGAAATGTGAGAAATGTTAGGAAATAAATCAGCAATTAACAGAGGAAAGAGAAAAGGTATTGAAAGCAATTGACGAGTTCAAGAAAAGAGTAGCCACGCAAGCACTAGAACTCTCTGAATTGCATAAATCGAATGAAGCGATTGCTGGAGAATATTAGAAATTGTAGGAGAGTTATCATACCTAAGGAGATGAGTTATCTGCAGTTTAGGAGCAGTTACTTGAGTTTAAGCAGAAAGAAGAACAATACATTATTGAATTCTAGCGGAAATAAGACTAATAATATGAATATCGCGAAGATCGCGAGGAATCAATGAAATCAAAGGAATCTTGTTTTGATAAGTAAGTTGAAAGTCTACAGACATAACTTGAAGCTGCATTAGAGGAAATACCTGATAGGGAGAGTCATTCGAAGAGAAATAGAACAGACTGCAGGGAGGAAGAGATGAGTATAAAGATATCTGAGTTAGAAGAGCATGTACTTGAATTAACGGAGTAGCTCACAGGTAGAGATAAGGAGGTTTAGGGGTTAGTAGAGGCATTGGAGGGTGAGAAGATGAGATATTTGGAAGAACAAAAGGAATTGAGAGAGTAATATGGATTGTAGATTGCTTAGGCTGGAAGGGATGTACAAGAAGCAATTCGAGGGGAATAAGAGGTTAGTTAGAAATATGAAGAACTAAATCGGGAGCATAATGAAATAGTCGAGGAATTGAATGAGATGAAGATGCGATTTGAGATGTCGAATAGGAAAAGTATTGAGATTGGCAGGGAGAATGAAGAAATCAAGGAGAAATTGATGTAGAATTCACAGGAAGATAAAGGAAAGATTGATTAGCTTTAAAGATAATTAGAGGAAGTCACAGGGGAAAGTATGGAGATAAGTCGGAAATATTAGGAAACCTTAGGGGAAATTGAGAAATTGTAGAGAGAGTTAAGGGGAAAGGAAGAGGAATTGAGGATACTGTAAGAGGAATAGATGGGTGCTGCAGGTGTTTTGGAGAAGTTAAAGTAGGAAAAGGAAGTTTTAGTATTAGAGAAAGAGGAGAAACAGAGCGAATATGAAAGGAACATTCAAGAGAAAGAATGTATTGCAAAGTAGCTTCAAGAGAAGGTTGAACTCTATGAAGAGCGGTTAACTGAGAATACAAAGGAATTAAAAGAAGCATCGGAGAAGCAATTAGTGATTTTGCATGGATAAATTCAAGAGTTAGAAAAGAGAAATATCGAAATAAATCAAGAATCTGCTAGAAAGCTTGAAGAAGCTAAAATAGCACATGAGGGATTAGTAGATGAATTAAAGGAGTAGATTACTGGGTTAGTTGCTGAGATGAATGAGCTGAAGAGTTAAGTGAAGAGTTTACAGGAGGAATATGAGAAGATTTTGGGAATTAATGGAAAATTAGAGATTACCAATACTGGATTACAAAATGAAGTTGAAGAAATAAAGAAGAGCAATGCAGTGAAGGAATAGGAATATTAAGATGAATTACAGGCTGTTTAAAGGGAATAAGAACGAATTAGAAAGGAATTAAATGACAAGCATGAGAAATAGATACATGAGAACACAGCATAAAATGAGTTGGTAGTTTTGAGATTAGCAAGTGAGATGGTAGAAATGGAAGGAAAAGAAAAAGAATAAAAAGATACAATTGATGGTTTAGAGCAGACTCTTGAGAAGGTGAATATTGAAAATAATTAGATGGAAAGTTAAAAGAAAGAGTTATTAGCAAGGGTAGATGTTTTTGAGAAATAAATTGAAAGTTAAAAGAAGGAAATAAACCGTTTGGAGGATTTGAATGTTCAAAAAGAAGAATTGTTTGGAAAATAATAGAAGAGAAATCATTCATTGAAAGGGGAGTTATGTTAAGGTAAGTAGATTATCGCAGAAATGAATGAAAAGAATTAATAAATGATTGAAGAGATCACTTAGATGAAATCAGAATTGTAGTTATCTCGAGAATCAAGCTCTCAAGAAGTTTAGGAAATAGTTAGGTTTAAAGATGAGTAGATTGCAAGATTAAAGGATTAGTTGGGTGAAGAAAAGGATAGATTGCATGGTGAAATCGAGGAATTTAAGAATTAGATTAAAGAATTGGAAGAGATGAGAAAAAATGAATTGGATAGGTTCAATGAGGAAAAGGGGGAATTAATGCAAGGTAATTAGCAGCTGAAGGATAGAATGGAGTCTTTGGATAAGGAGTTTAAGGTATTTTAAGAGGAATCTAAGAAATAGCTTGAGATTTCTGTTGTTTTAGCTTAAGAGATTCTCAGAAAAGAAATGATTATGGAGAAAGAATAAGTGATTTAAGAATTAGTAGCATAGCATGGGAAAGAGAAATAGACTTGGGTTGAGAAAGTAGAGAAGGAAAAGAAGCATTTAATAGATGGATTCACTAAGGGATAAGAAGATTTGAAGGAGCAAATGATTGATTTGAAGAAGAATCATGAGGAAGAAATTGCCAAAGGAAAGTAGGAGAATAATAAAATTAAAGAAGATTTCACGGAACAGATGGAGGGGATTAAAGCAAGAAATATCTAGGAACTCAAATAGACAAGGGAGGAGTAATTAGCTGAACATTAGGTGTTGATGAAAATGTAAAAGGAAGCACTGGATGAAGAGATAAAAGGATTGAAAGTGAAGATAAATGAGAAAGACAGTGCGATTCAGGAATAAAATGAAATGAATGAGTTGCTAAATGGAAAGATTAAAGAGAATATTGATGAAAAGGAGTAATTCAAGGGAGAATTAGAAGCATTAGGGAAGGAAAAAATCAAAGAGAAAGATGAATGGAGTGTTTAGATTAGTTAGGTTAAGGAGGAGAATTAATAGTTGAGTTCGAAGAATTAGAAGTTAGTATAGGAGATAACTGTTTTGAAAGGGTAAATTGTAGAGTTAGAGGAGAGAATTAAAAAGGGAGTTGAAGAACATAAGCGTTTAGTAGATTAGAATGACGAATTGACAGATCTAAATGGAAAATTGAAGGAGAACTTAGATGAAAGTGAGTAGGAAGGGATGAAGGTTAGGAATGAAAATAAAAAGATTTCAGAAGAATTAGAGGAATTAACCAAAAGGGAAGGATAATCAAGGAAGGATGTGGAGGAGATTAAGAAGGAATTGGAAGAATCTAGGAAAGAATATGAGAAATAGTTAAATTCAGAGAAAGAGAGAGGGTTAAAGGAAAAGGCAGAGTTGATTGGTTTGATGGAATAACTCAAAGAAGAATTAAGGGAAACGATTGAAAAAGAAGGAAAGGAAAAGTAGCTGCTAAATGAAGCACTGCAGAAGAGTTAGAATATGAACGAATAACTGTAATCTGAAGTGAAGGAGATGTAGAAATTTAATTTAGAATAAGCTGCGGAGAATAAAAAGATCAAAGCGGAGGTAGTGGAGTTATCTGAGAGGATAGAAAGGATGAGTTGTGGAAAAGATGAATCGATAACAGAATTATAAGGATAACTTGTGAAATAAGAATAAGTTGTGAGACAATTGGAGGAGTAGATTGTAGAAGAACAGCGGAGATTTTCTGAAGTTGAGGAGAAGAATAAAACGTTGATTAATGAAAAAGAGTAAATTGTGAAGGAGTTAGAAGTAGTTAAAGGAAATGTTTTGGAAGCTACAGAGTAGCATCAAGCTGAGATGATACATGCAAGAGGGAAGAATGAAGAGATGAAGAAGGCAATAGAAAAGTAGTTTGAAGAAGAGATGGATAAAAAGGAGAAAGAAATTGAATAATTCAAAGAAAATATGGAGAAATCGAAGAATGATTTGGAAGCGGTGAAGAAGGAAATGGAATTATTGCAGATTGAGAGGGAAAAGGATAAAGAGTAGTTTGAATCATTGAATATTGTGAATGCGTAGGTCTTGCAAGAAGTTAAGAATTAACATAAGAAGGAAATTGATGAGTCGAATGAGACAGCAATTGGTTTGACACTTAAATTAGCTGATTAAGCACATTCAATTGAAGAAATGGGTAAGGAAATAGCGAATAAAGAAGAGGAGTTTTCGAAGGAGTTAATGGAGTAATAAAGGAAGAGCAGTGAATAGAAGTAAGAAGAGTTAGAGAAATAGTAAGAAATGATGAATCGAAAGCATAGAATGGAGATTGAGAAGATAATAGAGGAGAAAGATATTGAAGAAAAACAGAAGATACATAAATTGAATGAGCGAATTGAAATGGTAAATGGGGAAATGTAGGCGATTAGGAATAAAATGATAGAGGATGTAGCGATGAAGAGTGCAGAGATTGAAAGAGTTATGGCTGAGAGATAAAAGATTGTGGAAGAGAAGGAGGAATAGATTCAAGGACTTCGTAATGAGATTGAAGAGAAAACGAGAAATTAGGAGAAAAGTTTAGAAGCTGAGAAGAGAAAAGAAGAAGAATTGGAGTAATTACAAGGGCAGTTGACGTTATTAAGGTAAGATAATGCTAGGATAATAGAGGAAAATAGTAGATTATAGAGAGGGATTTAGATGTTAGAGGAAGCATAAAAGGATCTTGAAGAAGAGTTAGAAGTGGAATAACTTAATAATGCTAATTTGTAGGAGGAATTGGATGGATTGTAAGAGAATTCTAAGGGTTATGAGAACTAGAAAGAAGGGGATGGTTCAATTGCTCCTAGAGGACATGGGAGATAGGAAATAGTTTAAATGAGAGGAGAAATTGGTTAATAATTGCAAAATGATTGTAGTGGAGAGAGTAATATGGATAAGTAAGATCAGGAATAATTGAATAATTAAACTGAGATACATGAGGGAATCATAAATTCAGCTTCAAGAGTAGCAGAAGATGTCAGTCGAACTATTGCTAGTGTATCTAATGAAGAGCTAATAAACTAAATCGAAGATCTAAAGACTCAACTGCAATAACAATAAGTAACTCGGTAAGAATTAGAAAACTAAATCAAAGAATTGCAGGAGGCTATTAGAAGTTCTAACAAGACTGGGGAGGGCAATACTGTTTAGGATATTGATAGCAACCAGAACGGGAAGGACATTGAGAGTAATACAATCAACGATATCTCGAATTAGCAGATTGAAATTACAAATCTACAGAATTAACTCAATGAGAAGGATACTCACCTTCTCGCGCAGCATTAGAGCATCTGCGAGTTATCCGCTGCCATCGAAGAGCGTGAGAAGATCATTGAAGAACTGAAATCAATGCATGGTGAAAAAATGAAGAAACTCGTGAAGGAACATGCTGAAGGAATGAATGCAAAAGAAAAGGAAATCAATAAGTTATCAGTGCTAGTGAAGAATATTAATCACTCGAATGAAGAGTAGCTGCAGACTATTGCGTCGTTGGAATAGAAGTACAAGATGATAGTCACAGAAAGAGTTGGATTGTAGGATTAGCTAAGTAAGTTGCTAGGTGAAGCAGATGATGATTCGCATGATTAGCAATAATCATAGCCACGTAAAAAAAAAAGGGAGAGAGAAATGAATTTGAAATGTAGTTTATTAAGGAATATTTGTTTTTTGGTGAATTTCTAGATTAAGATGATTAAGAGGAGATGCGCTTGTAGCTCGATGAGCAGAGAGAGCGTGCTGATTAACTCAAAAAAGCATTAGCAATAGCATTGCAAGAGTTACAAGAAATCAAGAAAGATTCACCGTAGCATAAATAATTAGTTTAATCGCAGGCACAACAAGAACAAGGAGAATAACTAAAATAACCATAAGAATAAGACTAAGAACTAGGGAATGATGAGGACTTGCAGAATAGAAGCATCTACGATAATGAATCATTCTAGGAGTTTTAATTGAAGTTGTTGAAGTCGCGTTAAGAAGTGGAAGAAAAAGTAGAGCTAGAACATTAAGTTGAAATATGCTTGGAGCGACTATTATCGGATGGTGAACTTTAGTTGAATGATCTTACAAATCCTATCATAGTTGACCATCTCACGAAGATACAGACACATTTCAAGGAGTTCGCACAGTAATATAATTACCAAATTTCGGCTTGGATGGGATGATAAATTAGTGATTGAATTTACAATTTTTGCTTTTGGGGGATTGATATTATAACAGATTCAAGCAGCGATATGGCAGCAAACATGAGGAGGAATTAGCTAAAATCGCGAAGAGTTACAAGCAGGCGTTATAAACAAAAGACGAACAAATCAAAGATCTCTAGAGATTCAAGGAGATTGTTTAGAGACCAATTATAAATGAGGAAGAAAACAAAGATCCCCTGAACTGCACGAAACTCCGCATACCAGAGAGGGAAATCGATCAGAGATACTAACAAAATTCAGGAGTAAAAAACAATGAAGGGGGAGAATATATTTGAATAATTTACTTGAATTGCTATCCTTAATTCTGTTATGCTTTTTTAACTGTTAAAATTTGAGATCAATCTAATTCTCTTTCTTTTGTTTGTGTTTTAGAGATACAGTGACTTATCAAATGGCGCTAAGGACGATTAACTTGAATTCTAGCAACTCGAAATAGCTAGTTTGAAGAAAGAAAATGCCTAACTCTTAGCTAAGATTGAGTAATTAGAATAAGAACTTGAAGACAATGAATTAGATTAATAGCGAATCATGCAAGAACAAAAAAGAAAAAATAATGAGCTAAAACAGCTTGGTGAACAGCTGACGGAGTTGCAGAATTAGAACACGTTGAACACCTCCATGGGGAATCCTAATACATCGATAAATTAAAATAACAATAATTAACTGAATAACTCATTACCTCGTTTGAATACGAATAATAACAATAACATACCATCGGGGAATTCATTGTCCTCTGTGAATATTACCTAACTCAAGAACGAATTAGCTTAAAAGGAAAGACTCATACAGTAGTTATAATCGTAGTAAGTAGCAACACAAGATGCATCGATAAAGCATTCGCTGAAGGCACTCTTCCCATCGTATATTGATAGTCTCATCAATTCAAAGTAAAGAAAGAGAGTCTATTTTAGAGATAATTTGGATTTGAAGTATTGATAATATTCTGTTTTGGTTTGTGAAGAGATAAGAAGATTTCGTTAGAAAATGATTAGTATTTCACACTGATTGTCAATATGCTTGGGTACACTGATAAGGAGAAATCAGATCTCAAAGGGAAAGTTGATAGAATCAAACAGCAGAAAGGAGGGTTCTTAGGATTGTTCAAGGCTTGAGGAGAAGGGGATTTAGTTTCCATTTTTTTATTGAAAGCAAAAAATAATTCACTATCCACAAGAATCTAGAGAACTGGCTATTGTGGTAGTTCGTACAGATTTCTGTGAGTTTTCCTGAAACAAGCCACACCTAAGATATTCCTCTGCTGCTAAAGCTTATTTTAATTTAAACACTTTTATATATCTTATATTTTGAAATACATATGTACTCAATTGTGTAAATAAAACTTTTAAAATGTTCAAAAGAATCATAATCATTTTTTGTTTTTTATCACATTTCTAATATCATTCCTTTATTTTACGAAAAGAAGACAAATCTAAGATGTATGTTTTATGTGTATGTGCTTGAGGGATATGAAACTTCCAGAGGAGTGGGCACACAGTAAAAAATAATCTTTGAGTAATTTTTTGGAACTGCTAACAGAATTCTGCAAGATTATTGATTAATTTGGAAAAATAAAAAAAATTACCTTAGTTTGAGCACACAACAAACAACTGACAAAGAACACAAAAGCGAAACTTGAAAAGAGAATATATACAAAAATGTCTGACAACGAAGATAACAGAGAAGGCGAGGAAGGAGAGAAAGACGAGAATGAAGACGGTGAATAGCCTGTTGAAGAAGAAGATGAGACAGTCGCGAGGCTGAAAGAACAAGAATTGAAGTTCAGTGGTGATATTAAGGAAGGTATCTCGAATCTCTCAGAGATCGCTGGAGGTGGTTCGTATGGGTATGCTAAGTTGGTTCTGGCGGAGAAAGAAGTTGAGAGGATATTCCCTGTGTTGCTGAATTATCGAAGCCTTCGATATGTAGATCTATCGACAAATTCGATATCCGATGCATCACTTTTGACGTAGCTACCGAATTTACTATCGTTGAATCTTGCTAAGAACCAGATTACCTCGCTGAATCAGTTTAACCCAGCTGCAGATGAGACTGTATTACCACACTTGCAGTTCTTGAATCTCTCAGGGAATAAGATAACTGCGTTGACAGATGTGTCTCTGCCGTCGTTGAGGAAACTGGATTTGTCGGAGAATGAAATCGCAACGGCTTAGGAATTCACAGGACATCTCACACTCGAAGTCCTCATACTCAACATTAATAAGCTGAAGGATATCAAAGGGATCTAAGATTGCCCGAAACTTAGAGAGCTGAGCATTGAAGAAAATGAAATTAGTGATTTCAGAGATTTAAAGAATCTCCCC